>Ga0206854_1008_pt1 | contig 70294 bp, 58 predicted proteins | sample Alteio_BWOrgCont_50_FD_152870 | JGI IMG/M metagenome (GOLD analysis project Ga0206854, IMG submission 152870) | Enriched cells from forest soil in Barre Woods Harvard Forest LTER site, Petersham, Massachusetts, United States -... | ecosystem: Environmental > Terrestrial > Soil > Temperate forest >...
TATTAGGGTGTGGGATACGCTGCACCTGGCTCAAATACTTGATTCGGCACAGGCCAATCAATTGGCCGTAATTGTTGGCTTTTACCTGCCACAAAATGCAGACATGGATGCATTTTATAACAACGATGCCAAAGTAAAAGCCGGCTATCAACAAATTGCGGCCACCATTAACCGCTATAAAAACCATCCGGCGCTTTTATGCTGGTGCCTGGGTAATGAGTTAGATTTTCCCTACAATCCCAAATACAATTCTTTTTACAAGGTCTTTAATTCGCTGATCGATCTTGTTCACAGTACCGACCCCAATCACCCGGTAACTACTACCATGGTGAACTTTCAAAAAAGGAACATTATCAATATGGAGCTGCGTACACATATTGATTTTATATCATTTAACTTATTTGGCGCATTGCAGGCTTTAAAGAGCAGCCTGGCAGATTTTCAATGGTTTTGGAATGGGCCATTCCTGGTAACAGAATGGGGGGCCCAGGGCCCGTGGCAACCTGCCGAACAAACTGCATGGGGTGCTTATATTGAAAATACAAGCGTTAAAAAATCTGAACAATATTTGCAGGTTTATCAAAAATATATGCCGGTTAACAACCCGCGTTATTTGGGGTCGCTGGTGTTTTATTGGGGGCAGAAAGAGGAACTTACCCCCACCTGGTTTAGCTTATTTGATGAGAACGGCGCCCAAACCGAGGTGGTGAATACCATGCAATATATATGGACTGGCCACCAGCCCGCCACACATGCTCCCGCTGTTAATTATATGCTGATAGATGGTAAGGGCGCAAGAGATAATATCCTGTATAATCCGGGCGATAGTGCAACTGCCCGTGTTTTAATGCTTACTGCCGATAGCGGAAAACTGCACTATAAATGGCGGTTAATTGCCGAAGACTGGTATGAACGCAACGGCACATTCAGCGAAAAAAAACCGTTTGAGGTAACAAACTTTATTATTGACGACAAAGGTTCAACTATTAAATTTAAGGCGCCTGCAAAAGAGGGGCCATACCGGTTGCTGGCTTATATTTATGATAATAACGGCCAGTTTGCTACCTGCAATACACCTGTTTATGTAATCGATCATCTGCATGAACGATAGCCGCTTAAAACAACCTACGCGTAAACAAACCATCATACTTAGACTGATGATAGGGATAGGTTTCGCTTGTATCGGCTTTTTTATGTACAGCATTTTGCAGCCATCGGCTGCCGGGTATAAACCGCTTTACTGGTTGCTTGTAGTAACTTTTGTTTATACCTTTTTTAAGATATTCTATGAATGGTATCATTACTGGGCCATCAGCGTACCCGCCGAACGGACCGCCACACGAGCCTATACGGTTGACATTTTTACCACCTTTTGTGCCGGCGAACCCTATGAAATGATAGTTGAAACATTAACGGCTATTCAAAATATTACCTATCCGCATAAGGCTTATTTGTGCGATGAGGTCGATGACCCGTACCTGCGCAAGGTATGCAGAGAATTGGGCGTAATTCATGTTACACGGACACAAAAAAACGATGCCAAGGCGGGTAATATAAACAACGCGCTCAAACTGTCAAACGGCGAACTATGTGTGGTGCTTGATCCCGACCACGTACCGGATCCCGGTTTTCTTGACCCATTAATAGCGCATTTTGATGACCCGGAGATAGCGTATGTACAGATCATACAAGCTTATTACAACCAGCATGCATCGCGCATAGCAAAAGCAGCAGCGCAACAAACTTACCAGTTTTACGGCCCCATGATGATGTGCATGAACAGCTATGGCACCGTGCAGGCTATAGGCGCCAATTGCACGTTTCGGCGTAGCGCTTTAGATTCCATTGGCGGGCATGCAACAGGGCTTGCCGAAGACATGCACACCGCCATGCAACTACACGCCCGTAAATGGAAATCGGTGTATGTACCGCAAATACTGGCGCGCGGGTTGGTGCCAGTTACCCTATCGGCCTATTATAAGCAACAGTTAAAATGGTCGCGCGGATGTTTCGAATTGTTGGTAACGGCCTATCCTAAACTGTTTAAACAATTTACCTGGCGCCAAAAACTGCACTATGGTTTACAGCCGCTTTTTTACCTGTCGGGATTTGTTTTTCTGATCAACTTCCTGTTGCCGGTTATATCGCTGTTTGCAAATGTGTACCCTTTAACAATAGATTTCCCGGTATTTTTAATTGCCAGCCTGCCCTTTATAACCTCGGTAGTGCTGATAAGGCATTACGTGCAGCAATGGGTAACTGCCGATACCGAGCGCGGCTTTCATGTGGCGGGAGGCTTACTGCTTATTGGCACATGGGCGATATTTATATTGGGCGTGGTTTATACCTTTATGCGTAAACGTGTACCCTATATTGCTACCCCAAAAGATATACAGGAAGAAAACGGATTAAAATACAATTTACCCAATATTGTGGTGCTTGTAATTTCGATAGCGGCTATTGGGTATGGGCTTTATGATCATCCGGGCCCATTCACCTTTTTTATGGCAGATATAGCAGGGTTGAATTGCGTTTTTATGATAGCTATGCTAATAGTCGGTGCCGAGTTTAAAATAGCCGGCTACTCGAAAACAAGGCCTGCACTGGCTTCATTTTTTTCGGCAATACGAGAAGTGAAGAGGCGCTTTTGGTTGTTCAGGCGCAAAGTATATACAGGTGTACGCAGTATAGGTTTAATGTTGCTCATACTGGCCGTGTGCTTTTCGCTATACCTGTTTATTTACGACTATAACAATGCGCCTTACAGTGTTTATACCAATTATAAGGCAAAGCTGCATCATCATTTGCCTGCAAGCAGTTTGCCACCTATAAAAATACTTCATCCCGCGCTTACTTCAGTACCAGACATTCAATTAAGGTACAACGTGCTTGTGTATACCAATAACCAATGGAAATTTGCAACTCAATTAAATACCGGGCTAACCTATAAATGGTACCTGGTTAAAATAGACAAGTGGGGTAATGCACAGGGTATAAACACGCTAAGCCAGGGGCCGGCAGTTACGCTAAAAACACCTGCCGCGTATGCAAGTTATCGGCTATACCTTGAGGCAACACAGGGAGGCGAACTTGAATGTATTATTTCTCCCCTTAATACGCCATTGAAAGATTTTAAAAAGCAGTCAGAAATAAATTAAGCAAGTTTTGTCCGTCCGTTTAGGTGTGCCTGCATAATTTGAACGGACGGACAAGATAGTACTGATATGTTAAGGATTAACCAGCTTCCAGTTTCCTTCCGAAACCACTTCTATATTACCGTCGATCACTTTTAAAGCGGTTTGGTCGTCTATTAAATAGGATGGCATGGGTAACGTTGCGGCCAGCTTTTCATAGTTAGCCATTGAATTTTCCGGGAACGATACATAATCCAGGTGCGGGTGTAATGCACAATCAAGCCACCCCAAACATTTATCGGTTTCGGGAGGCAGCGTATGGTTTTCAAAGGTGGTTCCGTAGCGAGTCATGATCATACTGCCGGCACTTAAGCCTACGTACACCATCTTGTTCAACAACAACGGTAATAGCTCTGTCAGTCCCGACTGCTGCATCCAGTAGCTTAGATACTGGCAATCGCCACCGCCAACCAGCAAGGCGTCGGTTTCTTGCAGTTTGGTTACCCAAAGCTCGCGTTTAATGCTGGGCAGGGCAGTTAGTTCCAGCAAGCCTAACGACTTCCATCCCATATCGCAAAAAGCGTCGCCTAAAGTACCGCAGATCACCTTTCGTACTATCTCGCCACCGTTGGGTATACCATATATGGCAGTTGGGATAAATAGCGCATTGGATTCTTCAACCGGTTTGCCCAATAACTCTACCAGTGCATTATGAATGCTTTTATTGCTGATACCGGCAGAAGTGAGGAGAAGTTTCATGGTTTCTTTATTGGCCGTAAGGTGACTAACCAAAGATTGAAATTAAATCAAAAACATCAAAATATTTGAGAGAGAAGGAATGATATGTGTTTTGTCCGTCCGTTCGCAGGTACCGGTACTCCCGAACGGACGAACATATAAGTATCTGCAATACAGGCTTTGCATAAACAGTCAATCCCATCAGCCATAGCAGGTGTTGAATGAATAACCAGTGGCAATACTTATAGCAATATGCTTTTGCAAAATATACCAGATATATTTATTACTGCCAATACTAACCTATTTACACCTGGTATAATTGCTATAAATCAACTGCCAATTATTATAGTTTAAATTGGAAAATTTAAAAATACTCCCCCTTAACCCCTTTTCCTTAAGGAAGAGATCATGTACCTCTGTATGAAGAGAAGTAGGGCAGGCTATGTGAGTTGTTTTGTCCGTCCGCTCTGGGGGGCGGACATGTTTCGAACAAGCGAACAAGATTTTTTTAGTAATAACACGGAAAGGCAATACTCATTACAAATATACAGAAAAGTATTTAAAAATAAAGAATAATCTTTATTTAATAGACTGTCTGTCCGGCTGTCCGAATAATGTCCGGGGGTAAAAGCGGACGGACAAAACCCAAACGTTGCTTCTGCGTTAGCGATAGCAGCGGATACCGGCCTGTGGCTAAGGCCTGTGTAGTATGAGCGGATAGCGCGGCCTGCAGGGAACGCCATTAGGTTAAGCAGCCTGGCGATAACTCACCCCGTCGGCGCTGCGCTGTGCGACTCTCTGTTGCGCAAGCGGAAAAGAGGGTGAGAGGAGAATAAATTTAAAATACCGGCTGCCCCGCCGCAGGCAAAGAGAGGGTGGACGAGCGAAGCAAAGTCCGGGTGAGTTATCGCGCAAACTACTATATTTGCTACCAATAATTCAATCACTCAATAATTCAACAATTCAATAACTAAACAGCGTGGCAGACGAGAAGATCATATTTTCAATGGCAGGGGTTAGTAAGGTTTATCCCCCGCAAAAAACAGTATTAAAGAATATTTACCTGTCGTTTTTTTATGGCGCTAAAATTGGCGTTATAGGGTTAAACGGCTCGGGTAAATCGTCCCTGCTAAAAATTATTGCGGGGATAGATAAGACCAATATTGGCGAAGTGGTATTCTCGCCGGGCTATACCGTAGGCTACCTAAGCCAGGAACCCGAGCTTGACCCCAACAAAACCGTGCGCGAGGTAGTAGAAGAAGGCGTAAGCGAAACCACCGCCCTGCTAAAAGAATACGAAGAGATAAACGAGAAATTCGGTTTGGAAGAATATTATGGCGATGCCGATAAAATGGATAAGCTAATGGCACGCCAGGGCGAACTACAGGATAAAATTGATGCCGTAAACGCATGGGAGCTTGACGTTAAGCTGGAACGCGCTATGGATGCCCTGCGTTGTCCCGAGCCCGACACCAAAATTTCGGTACTATCTGGCGGTGAGCGCCGCCGTGTGGCTTTATGCCGTTTGCTGTTAAAAGAACCCGATGTTTTATTACTGGATGAGCCTACTAACCACTTGGATGCGGAGTCGATAGATTGGCTGGAGCAGCATTTAAAACAATATAAAGGCACCGTTATAGCTGTAACCCACGACCGTTACTTCTTAGATAATGTTGCCGGGTGGATACTGGAGTTGGATCGTGGCGAAGGTATTCCATGGAAGGGCAATTACTCGTCGTGGTTGGACCAAAAAGCCAAACGCTTGGCACAGGAAGATAAAACCGAAGGCAAGCGTCAGAAAGCTTTGGAGCGCGAGCTGGAGTGGGTACGCATGGGGCCAAAGGGCAGGCATACCAAATCGAAAGCGCGTTTATCAAACTACGAGAAATTAGCATCCGAAGAAACAAAAGAGAAAGAAGAAAAGCTGGAGCTGTTTATTCCGCCGGGCCCGCGTTTGGGGAATGTGGTGATAGAAGCCAACGGTGTAAGCAAAAGTTATGGCGACAAGCTGTTGTTCGACAATCTGAACTTTTCGTTGCCGCCTGCAGGCATTGTGGGCATAATCGGGCCCAACGGTGCGGGTAAAACCACGCTGTTCCGTTTAATAACCGGGCAGGACCAGCCGGATGCAGGTACTTTCCGCGTAGGCGATACCGTTAAGCTGGGCTATGTTGACCAGATGCATGATGACCTTGACCCTAATAAATCGGTTTGGGAAAACGTGACCGACGGGTTAGATAATATAATGGTTGGCAACAAGCCTATCAACTCACGCGCTTATGTATCGCGCTTTAACTTTAATGGTGCCGATCAGCAAAAGAAAGTTGGCGTACTATCGGGTGGTGAACGTAACCGCGTGCATTTGGCTATCACCCTAAAAAAAGGAAGCAACGTATTACTGCTGGATGAGCCTACCAACGATATTGACGTAAACACGCTGCGTGCTTTAGAAGAAGGTATGGAAAACTTTGGCGGCTGCGCGGTTATCATTAGCCACGACCGCTGGTTCCTTGACCGTATTTGTACGCACATACTGGCATTTGAAGGCAACTCGCAGGTTTATTTCTTTGAGGGTAATTATTCTGATTATGAAGAGAACCGCAAGAAGCGTTTAGGTGATGTGGGGCCGAAAAGGATAAAGTATAAGAAACTGACAGTATAGCCCCCTAACCCCCTAAAGGGGGAACTATGGTAGCTTAGCTTCAAGGAAGAATTAATATCGAATAATGAATGCTGAATATCGAACACCGAAGTAACTAATATATTGAAGTAAACTATTTCATTATTCAGTGTTCGATATTCTCCCTACCCCGTTTTGGTTCCCCCTTTAGGGGGTTAGGGGGCTTAAGTGCTGTTTGTCCGGCTTGTTCTAATAGTGTTCGTACCCTAAACCGGACGGACACACACCAGCTATTGCTCAGGATGTTTGGTTGTTAATAAGAGTTTACCTCAAATAAACCGCATCTTCTTCACCCTCTCTATTCAGCACCACGTCAATATGTTGCTTAATAATGGTTGATAGGGCAATACCGGCATAGTCGGTAGTAATGGGGAAACTTTTGTGGTTACGGTCTACCAAAACAACGGTGCGGAGTTTCTTTAGCGGTGCGTTTAAAAATACACCGAAACCGTAAGAAAGCGCTTTGCCGCTGTTTAAAACGTCATCAACCAGTATAACTACTTTATGATGGCATTCGGTAATGTCAAAATCAAGTTTGGCATTCATACTGGTGCTGTTGCGATCAACATCTATGGTAAGCAGTTTACTTTTAAACGGGGCAATCTCATCCAGTATGTTCTTTAATCGCTGCGCTATATGGGTACCGCGTGGCAGCATACCGGCAATTAACAGCTCCTTTTCATCAAAGTTATCTTCCAGTATCTGGTAGGCAATACGGTCTATCTTTTGCTGTATTTGCTGCTGATTAAGGATAAGAAGTTTTTGATCGGACATTGGTGTACTATTTACTCAGGCTAAAGTAAATAAAAAACCATGTCATTCCGAACGATAGTAGAGAAAACTATGGTTGAAGTAAAAACTATACTGTCATTCTGAGCGCAAGCGAAGAATCTTATGGAACAGATAGGTAAACGCTGTACAGGTCGCGCGTATAAGATTCTTCGCTTGCGCTCAGAATGACAGGGGCATAAACGCAAGAAGCCCGCTAAATAGCGGGCTTCTTATTAAATATTATATAAGAGTGTCATTACTTGGTAACGTACATTACTTCTTTAACCGCCTTAACTACACGTTCAGTATTTGGCAGGTATTCTTGTATCAAGGTTGGTGCATAAGGCAATGGCACGTCGCCGCCCATTATGCGCAATATTGGCGCATCTAAATAATCAAACGCGTCTTTTTGTACTTTAAATGCAACCTCGGTAGCTATTGAGCCTAATGGCCAGCTTTCCTCGATCAGTACTAAACGGTTTGTTTTTTTAACAGAATTGATAACGGTTTCGTAATCAATCGGGCGTACTGTACGCAAATCAATTACTTCCGCATGGATGCCTTCTTTTTCCAGTTCGGCGGCAGCGGCAATAACCACTTTCATGATCTTGCCAAAGCTAACTAAGGTAACATCGGTACCTTCTTTAACTATTTTGGCTTTACCAATTTCTATATAATAGGTTTCTTCGGGCACTTCGCCTTTATCGCCATACATTAATTCCGACTCCATAAAAATAACCGGATCGGGATCCAAAATAGCCGATTTCAATAAGCCTTTTGCATCAGCCGGGTTTGATGGAACAATCACTTTTAATCCCGGGCAGTTGGCGTACCAGCTTTCAAAACACTGACTATGTTGCGAGCTTAGCATACCTGCGTTACCTGTTGGACCGCGGAAAACAATGGGAACAGAAAACTGTCCGCCGCTCATCGACATTATTTTAGCTGCGCCGTTGATCACCTGGTCAATAGCCACTAACGAAAAGTTAAAGGTCATAAACTCGATGATAGGCTTTAACCCATTCATTGCCGAGCCGATGCCAATACCGGCAAAGCCTAATTCAGATATTGGCGTATCTATAACGCGTTTCGCGCCAAACTCGTCCAACATACCCTGGCTTACTTTGTAGGCGCCATTATATTCGGCAACCTCTTCGCCCATCAGGTAAATGTTCTCATCCTTACGCATTTCTTCAACCATTGCTTCGCGAAGCGCTTCTCTGAATTGTATTTCTCTCATCGTAATATTAAAGTATTGATGCTATTGCAGCCGCAAATATAATCACTAAAGCGTTAAATGCAATTGGTATAAGTTAACGCATAAGGTTTTTACAGTGTAAATGATAAAAAGGGTTATATTGTATTGATTAATCTACCAATTATGAAAAAGATAGCACTATTGTTATTAATGATTTTAAATATCGCAGCCAGTGCACAAACGTCAAAACTTTATGATAAAAAAAGACGGCTGCTTATTGATAAAAGTTATACGATAGATGAACTTACTTATAGCAACATTCAAACCATCGAAAAAATATTATTGCCCAAAATGTACAATAGCATAAAGTATACAGCAATATCGGCGGAAAATGAGTTTGAAGGAACTGTAATAGTACAATTATCTGTCGGGGCACAGGGGCAAGATTATGAAGTTAAAATAGTTAAACCAGCGGAAGAAGAACTTAATAAAGCTGTCCTTAAATTTTTCAATGGGTTACAAGAATATCCCAGGCGGCAAATTTCGCCGGCTAAAGGCAAAATAACGGTTTATATACCAATAACATTTGAAATCTCAAAGGATAACTATATCAAGCTACTTAACAAAAATAAATCACTTACAATTCAACTAATTCCCCGGGCACCGGAATACCAGGAGCCGGTATACTGATTGTTATGTTTAACAGGAGTTTATGTTTTAAGGGTTAGATATACGGTTGCGCTTAATCTCCTCTCGCCAATTGTACAGCCCATCAAAAACGCCACCATTTAAAAATCTTTGCAAAAACTCGGCAAACGAATTGGTTAACACAATTTTTTTGGAATCGGCACCAATGTTGAATATAGTATATTCATTATGATTGTTTGGATTGATCTCCAATCCCCACATATCACAATATATCATGTATTCCGCAATATATATATCGGGCTTATCACAATCTCTGTGGCCTATTATTTCCTCCAGGCGAACAATATTAAACAGATCCTCACTGGATTCGAACCCGTTTGCGAACTTATAAAATTGCTTTATGTCATCAGGAAGTTTAACACCAAATGTAGTTTCAAATTGATTTATCAGTCTATCAGTTGCTCCGTAGTGGAGAGTTATATCTGTTTTATCAAGATGGTTTTCTAAGTAATTTATTACATCTGCTATGGACATCGCATTAACAATAATGTATTAAATATATTTAACAGAAAGCTTATTTCTTCCGCTCCCCCTTCAACTTCGAAGCAAAATCCAAAGCTTTATAAGCATTTACAATACCGCCTGTTTTTGAAAGCGATGCAAAGTCAACTTTTTCGGTTGTGCTGCCTGGTTTTAACACCATGGTGCCATTTAGCGGCGTAGCCGATGCCAGTATACATTGCTTTAATTGTTTGGCGCTTAGGTCCGGATAATACTCCAGTATCAACGCGGCAATACCTGTAACTATGGGTGAAGAAAAGCTGGTACCGTCAGCTGTATTAAACTCGGCATCCATATCAATAGAGGTAACTTTTACGCCCGGTGCAAAAACATCAACGCTCTTTTTGCCATAGTTTGAGAATGTAGCCGCTAAGTGCTCATCTAATTTTGAGGCTGATGCGCCAACGCTTATTACATTATCAGCGTCGGTTCCTGAGCCATCGGCAAACGTATCATTTGGAAATTCCGGTTTAGCATCAACATCCTGGTTATCATTGCCTGATGCTTGTACCAATAGCACATCTTTCGCGGCAGCATATTTAAAGGCTTCATCAACCCATGCCTTGTGCGGCGATAATTTCTTGCCAAAGCTCATATTAACCACCTTTGCGCCGTTATCTACCGCGTAGCGGATGGCATTTGCAATGTCTTTATCATACTCATCACCATTAGGCACTGCCTTTATTGACATGATGCGCACGTTATCGGCAACACCGTCAATACCATAGCCATTACCACGTATAGCGCCAATCAATCCGGCAACGCCGGTACCATGCGACGCGTCTTCCAGCTTTAATATATTGTTACCATAAGGCTTGCCATCTCTTACATTCGGGTCATCACCAACAATTCTTTGACGTGCGGTCAAATCAGGGGTAACGTCATTATTTATCTTGGCCATTTCTTCGCCAATTTCTTTAATTATTTTGGCGTTATCAGATGAAGGTTCTTCTGCAAAAACCTGCGACCATAAGCCCTTACTTTGTGCGGCCTGCGGACTAACATCTGTAATTTTTGCCAGGTCGGCCGCAGTAAATGTAGCATCGGCACTTAAATGTAAAGTGTTTTTAATATAGCCACTGGTAACCATTAATGCATTGGCAAACTGCTGTATCTGTGGCAATTCAGCGCTCGATTTTGCAATGGTTTCATCATAGGTTGCTTTTACAGTAAGCCAGTAAGCATACTCTTTTTCATTACCAGGTGTAGCAGTAGTAGCTGTTAAATATTTGTCTTTTAAACGATTGTATTCTCGCACTTCCTCGGTAGTTTCGGTAAAATCAACCTTTCCACCCGGACCACCCAAAAAGTCCCATCCGTGCATGTCGTCGACATATCCGTTGTGGTCATCATCTATGCCATTGCCGGGTATTTCTTTGGGATTAACCCATAAAATGCCTTGCAGGTCTTTTTGCAGGGTATCTATACCGCTGTCAATAGTAGCTACCAACACTGTTTTACTTTTTTTACCTTTTAAAAACTGGTAGGCCTGGTTTAGGCTTATGCCGTAAAAGCCATCGGCTTTCAAATCTAAAGTATGCCAGTTTTTTGGCTGATCGGGCTGCGCAACCGGTAAGGTTTGTGCTGATATATTCAGGCTTAATAACAGTGCCGCGCTTAACGCTGATATAGGTATAAATTTGCGAAAGATGTTCATTTATATAGATTTTGGACGTAAGTTATTATAAATTGAATTGAATTCCTTGTGCCAAAGGTAATTTTGTTGAATAATTAATGGTATTGGTTTGCCTGCGCATATAAACCTTCCACGCATCAGAGCCCGATTCGCGGCCGCCGCCGGTTTCTTTTTCGCCACCGAAAGCCCCGCCAATTTCTGCACCCGATGTACCAATGTTTACGTTGGCAATACCGCAATCAGACCCTGCGGCTGATAAAAATTGTTCAGCTTCACGTAAATTACCGGTCATAATAGCTGATGATAAACCTTGTGGAACTCCATTTTGCAATTCAATAGCTTCACTAACGGTTTTATATTTAATTAGGTATAAAATAGGTGCAAAAGTTTCGTGCTGCACTATTTTAAAATGATTCTCCACCTCTGCAATACATGGTTTCACATAACAGCCGGAGGTATATTGACCGCCCTCAAATGTGCCACCCTCTACAACAAACCTACCGCCCTCCGCCTTGCACCGTGCGATAGAATCCAAATATAGTTTCACCGCATCGGCATCAATCAATGGGCCCATATGGTTGTTTTCATCCAGCGGGTTACCGATTTTTATTTGCGCGTAGGCTTTTACCAATTTTTGTTTAAAGGCCTCGTAAACACTTTCGTGAATAATAAGTCGGCGGGTACTGGTACAACGCTGACCAGCGGTACCTACCGCGCCAAACACAGCACCAATAAGCGCCATATCCAGATCGGCATTTTCTGATATAATAATGGCGTTGTTGCCGCCAAGCTCTAATAAACTTCTTCCTAAGCGGGCTCCGACCGCCGCGCTTACCGCTTTACCCATACGGGTGGACCCGGTGGCCGATATTAAAGGAACCCGGGTATCATTAGCCATTAGTTCGCCAATATTTCTGTCACCAATGATCAGGTTCGATACACCGTCCTCAATACCATTCTTTTTAAAAACTTCCTGCGCTATATGTTGGCAGGCAATTGCCGTTAATGGTGTTTTTTCTGAAGGTTTCCAAATACAAACATCGCCACAAACCCAAGCCAGCATGGCATTCCAACTCCATACTGCAACTGGGAAGTTAAATGCCGATATAATACCTACAATTCCTAACGGATGGTATTGCTCATACATCCTGTGCTCGGGGCGCTCAGAGTGCATGGTTAAACCATATAACTGGCGGCTTTGCCCAACAGCGAAGTCGGCAATATCTATCATTTCCTGCACCTCGCCAAAACCTTCCTGCAGGCTTTTACCCATTTCGTACGATACGAGTGTACCCAGGTCTTCTTTATGGGCGCGTAAGGCATCACCAATCTGGCGTACAATTTCACCACGTTTGGGTGCGGGTACTTTTCGCCAGCTAATAAATGCTTTGGCGGCTTTTTCTACAACCGCGTTATAGTCGGCATCGGTAGCAAATTTTACGGAGGCTATCTTTTTCCCGTCGACCGGAGAAATAATGGCCTTTGCTTCGGCATGGGGGCTGCTGCCCCAGTTGTTACCGGTACTAAATGCATCATTAATGTCGTTTATATGTAAACGATTTAAAACATCACTAATATTTAGGCTCATAATTGGTAGTTTTGTCAAAGTTAAAAATCTTTAGGGCAATTAACACTTCGCCAACCACTGCAAAAAGCTAAGTATTTATTATCAGGCACTTGCAAAAAGCATTGTTAAAAATGTTTGTATGTTGAAAACTTAATTGCCTCACAGAGGCTTATTACTTGTAATTTAAACTCGTTGATGATTTACAAGTCCAAAATAATAGAGCAGGGCATTGTTCACATTAGCTTAAAAATGTTCTGCAAACAATATTGAATGGAAGAAGAATTTGAATTTGGTTCTGCCGAAGATGCAAAGTTTTCGGTAGAACGGTACGAGGAGATGATACGCAATCACGACCTGTACTTTTTTGATGCCCAGGCGTTTGAGAACATTATCGATTACTATATCGAAAAGAACGACCCCGCCAAGGCGTTACAAGTTGCAGAGTATGCCCTAAACCAACATCCTTTTGCTGCTGTATTTTTAATTAAACAAGCGCAACTTTTAGTGGTTACCAACCATGTAAGCGAAGCGTTTGCCGCTTTAGAAAAAGCTGCCACGCTCGAAGCTTCTGACGCGGATATTTATATCATCCGCGGTAACTTATACGAAAGTTTGGAACGGTATGATGAGGCTTTAGAGAACTATCAGAAAGCACTTGAGCTTGCCGAAGAAACCGACGAGATATTATTGCACATTGCCTACGTTTACCAAAACATGGGCGATTATGAAACCTCTATCCGTTTCTTGAAGCTGTGTTTAGAGCAAAACATGGAAAACCAGGATGCTCTTTATGAACTGGCATTTTGTTATGATGTTTTAGACAACCAGGAAGAAAGTATCCAGTTTTACCAGCAATATATAGATAACGAACCTTATAGCTATGCCGCATGGTATAACTTAGGCAACGCCTATACTAAACTTAGCTTATTTGAAAAAGCCATTGATGCCTATGATTATGCTATCCTGATAAAAGACAGCTTTGCATCGGCTTACTTTAATAAAGGTAATGCCCTGGTTAATTTGGAGAAATATGCCGAAGCCATTGAGGTTTACCGCCAAACTTTTGAATACGAACAACCCAATGCCGATACCTATTGTGCCATTGGCGAATGCTATGAAAAGCTGGAGCAAATGGATGATGCCCGGGCCTTCTATAAAAAATCGGTTAAAATGGATTCTAAACTGGCCGATGCCTGGTTTGGAATTGGCGTAACGCTTGATTTTGAAGAACGTTATTTTGAAGCCCTGCACTTTTATAAAAAAGCGCTGGACCTTGATATTGCCAATGCCGATTACTGGTTTGCCATTGCCGACGCTGAATATAAGCTGGGTCATTTACCGGAAGCTGAATCCGCGTATGAAAAAGTTGTTGAATTAAATCCGCTTGATGTTGATGCCTGGCTGGATTATTCATCAATAATGTACGAACAGCAACGTTTGGTTGAAGCAATTGAAGTAATATCTGATGCGATAAAGAACAATCCGGAAGCGGCAGAACTGTATTATCGCCAGGTGGCTTATTTATTTGCCCGCGGCGAATATAATGAAGCTATAAATTACCTGGAAACAGCATTAGTTACCGACCCTGAAAAGCACTACATTCTTTTTGATTATCTGCCTCAATTGCAAAACAATAAGGCGATTTTGGATATCATTAATAGATATAGTAAGTAAAAAAAGATTAGAGATTGGTTAATTAGAGGTTAGGCCTGAACATAAGGTTTAATCTCTAATTAACCATTTTTATTTCGCCACAATTATTTCTCCATTGAAACAATGTGCTCAGATTCGGCTTGCAAATCGCCGGGGCGGCCGTATTGGGCCAGCTTACCGTTAAAAAAATACAACCAATATTTGCCGGGACGTTTTGCATCGTTATAAACCCCTGCATCATTGGCTACATTGGTGGTATATTCTACAACTTTTAAAGTTCCTGACGAATATTGTTTTACCTGTATGGTAACATCCGGGTTTCTTCCGAGGCTTTTATAAGCACTTTCTTCTGTCATTCCGATGGATACTTTATTCATATCCGTCATTCGCAATGCTGCGCACGAAACTAAAAATAACGAAAGCGTTAAAATGGCGAATGATAATTTATTTAGGATTTTCATATGCTATGATTTTTATGATTGACAGGCGAAAATCACTAAAGTTTAAATTAAAAAGGCGCGTTTATTTTCAACTATAAGATTATCAGGCTGATTAATTTTAAAGTCAGATTGACGAATAAATTATATAAATTTGTTTCATTATAACTTTTGGTATTAGCCTATAACTAAATATGAATTACACGCTTAATAATCTCCCTGAAAGAACACAAAAGCCCCGCAGCTCTGGTATGACAATGATGATGGATAAAGGCCTTAGCCTGCGGCAAGTGGAAGATTTTATAGAGGTTTCGGGTGATTATATTGACATAGTAAAGCTGGGATGGGCAACCTCATTTGTAACTCCAAATCTCGATCAAAAGCTAAAATTATATAACGATGCCGGTATCCCTGTTTACTTTGGCGGTACTTTGTTTGAAGCGATGTTGGTGCGCGGACAATTTGACGATTATTGTCGTTTGCTGGATAAATACAAACTGCAATATGCCGAAGTATCTGACGGATCAATTGAAATAGCACACGAGGAAAAATGCGAATATATTCGCAGGCTGGCAAAACAGGTAACTGTAATATCAGAAGTAGGCTCAAAAGATGTACAGAAAATATTTGCCCCCTATAAATGGATTAACCTGATGCGTGCTGAATTAGAAGCTGGGGCATGGAAAGTTATTGCCGAGGCCCGCGAAAGCGGTAACGTGGGCATCTACCGCGACTCGGGCGAGGTGCGCCAGGGGTTGATTGACGAGATACTAACCCAAATACCCGAAGAAACTATTATCTGGGAAGCCCCTCAAAAAGCACAGCAAGTTTGGTTTATCAAACTAATAGGCGCCAATGTAAATTTAGGCAATATTGCCCCTGCTGATGTTATTCCATTGGAAACCCTACGCTTAGGCATCCGCAGTGATACTTTTGATCACTTTTTAGGGAAGTAACCAGTAACAATCACACCCAACCAACCCCATCATATTTTCATAACTTAGTGCTTTATAATAAGCACATCCCTATGATCGTCAAAAATATATTTCGCGTTTTTATTTATTGTGCTGTGTTACTTATTCCGGCGGCGGCGTTGGCTAAGCAGGAGGTTACCATTAGCAACGGCGGCATTAGCCTGGTGCTTAATTATGAGCATGGTGCCAGTATCTCGTCAATGGTGATAAACGGGCGCAAAGTGATCAATAGTGCCGATGGTATCTATACGTCGGTGAATGTTGGCGGTACGGTTTATTCGTCATTGAATTTAACCGGTACGCCTGAGTTGGTTAAAAAGGGAAACGTCATCAGTCTGAATAATATCCGTTATGGCGCTATACGCGAAAACTGGGTGTTTACCATCAGCAAAAAAACTATTAAATGGGATATTGCCCGCAGTATTTCAAACGGCATAATTATCAATGACGCCGCTTTACCTACCTTTAACTTCGACAGTATAAATACGTGGGAGGGTGCTTACCAGGGTTATGGCGGCCTGGCCTGGTTTTACCTTTTTAACGAGAAGTTGAATACTTATGGAGTACACACCCGTTCGTCGAACTTTTGGAACAGCAAAACCAATGACGGCTTGAATATTACCGTAGATGCACCCGGCAATAACGTTGCCATGACGTATACCCGCACTAACGAAGATAAACTGGCTTATACCATAGGCGTATCGCAAGGCGAAATGCGGTTTAAAACAGATAGCGATACGCACAGGCGCCGTTTTGTAACCGGGCGTACCGATGTTTGGGCGCCGTTTACTGCCAAGCCCGGCACAAGCCATGAAACTATTACCTTAAGCGCTTTTAATTTTAATGATAAATATGGGCGTGGCATTTTTAAAGGTATTGATGGCGATAAAGTTGGCGCGGTATTAAATACCATTGCCCGTATTGGGGTTATAGACTCATTGCATTTTGGGGGCAATAGCTGGCATACGCCCTATGGGCCTATTTGCCTGCACGAACAATATATTGCACAAATGGGCCTGGGCATTAATGACCCTGCATACCTGCGCGGCTACCAAACCACTTTAGATTTTTACCGCGACCACGCCATTAAGCCGGATGGAAGGGTTTATCCGCGGTGGGCCTATAATAATGAAGATGCCATGCCCGGCAAGTTTAATGATGACGGGTTTTATGAAGCGCAATGGGGTATACTCATGGACTCGAACCCCGACCTGGTTACCAACGTTGCTGAATTGTATGACATGAACGGCAATTTAGCCTGGGTTAAAACCCACCAGCTAAGCTGCGAAAAAGCGCTGGACTGGATACTGGCACGAGACAGCAACCACAACGGCTTAGTTGAGGTAATGACAGATAACGAAAGCGAAAAACGCGGCAGCGACTGGATAGACATTGTTTGGGCATCGTACGAAAACGCTTTTGTAAATGCAAAACTATACCATGCGCTTATAAAATGGGCGGCCATTGAACAGCAATTGGACAACAAGGTAAAAGCGGGCTATTATACTCAATTTGCTGCCCGGCTAAAAGCAAGCTTTAACAAACCCATTGCCGATGGAGGTTTTTGGGACGCCCAAAATGGCTGTTATGATTATTGGATAGACAAGGATAAAACCGTGCACGGGCGCAATATGGTTACACCCGTAAACTTTATGGCCATAGCCTATGGCATGTGCGATGATACCCAGCGACGAAAAACTATATTGGATAATTTAGAAACCCTAATGGTTAAGGAGAATTTGTTTTTTTGGCCGCTTGCTATGACATCATACGCACCGGGCGAGGCCAAACGTTCGCAATACCCGTTTCCATCGTATGAAAATGGTGACTTGTTTTTATCGTGGGGTGCCGTAGCTATAAAAGCCTATGCCGAATATAACCCGGCATTGGCGGTTAAATATGTAAAAAATGTCTTGGGCCAGTATAGTAAAGATGGGCTGGCGTTTCAGCGTTATGGACGTGTAAAACAGGATGGGTTGGGCGATGACATCTTATCTGGCAATAGTTTAGCTATTGTAGGTTTGTACCAGGCCATATATGGCATTAACCCATTATATAACCGCTTTTTCCTCGATCCGCATATTACGCCCGAACTGGCAGGTACGGAACTCAATTATAACTTCCACAACAAAAAACTATCAGTCCTGCTGAATGATCACAGCTATTCCGTATCCGACAAAAAGTTTAAGGTAACAGATAGTAAACGATTCGGCTTCAATGCAACCGGCGACCAATTATCGTACTTTAATGACAATAGCGAACAAGCGTCGTTACAGGTAAAATCGGCAAAATCTTTAAGCATCACCATAAAAAATTGCGGTAAACAAGAAGTAGCCTGGCAACAAAATGGTAGCGGGTCGTTAGTTTATAACCTGCACCAGTTAAAGCCTAATACGGTATATCAATTCTTGGTTAATGGAAAACTGGTACAGTCTATTACAAGCAATGCAAGTGGCAATTTGGTTGTCAATTATACCTCAAAGTCGGCCTCGGAAGATATTAAGTTAACCGGTAAATAGGAATAGAAACCTGTCCGGTTTGTCCAAATCGTGTTCGTATCCCTAAGCGGACGGACAAGCCCTCTAACGCCCTAAAGGGGGAACGATGGAGGTTAATTGTGCAAACCGCCTACTGGCAAACAACTTACTGCCCTTCTGTCATGCCAAAAACGCCATGTTTCCCCAATTGTAGAAATTAATGCCTGTGGCAACTTAAACTATTTGTTATTCCGTATATCAAACTAATAGTTACAGCGTTAAATTGTAAAAAATTACGAGTAATTCATAAAAATTTAAGTCTGGGTATTGTACAAACCTTAACTTTTAATAGATTGCGCGTCATAACAATGTCTGTAAATAGCTAACTGCAAAAGTTGGCAATAATATTGTTGATAAGTTAAGAAACACTTCACCCTAAGTAAAAACTATTTGATACTTTAGGGTGTTTAATCAGAGGATATATATGGAAGCTAAATTTTCGCCGCGGGTTAAGGATGTTATTCAATATAGCAGGGAAGAGGCATTGCGCCTTGGGCATGATTATATTGGTACCGAACACCTTTTGCTCGGGCTCATTCGTGACGGAGACGGCGTAGCTATAAAACTGCTTAAAGAACTGGCTGTTGATACTGCCAAGTTGCGCCGATCTGTAGAAGATGCTGTTAAAGGAACAATAGGCACTAATGTGCATATTGGCAGCATTCCCCTTACTAAACAAGCAGAAAAAGTATTGAAGATAACTTACCTTGAAGCTAAAATATTTAAAAGTGATGTAATTGGTACAGAGCATTTGCTGCTGTCGATATTACGTGACGAAGACAACATTGCATCGCAAATACTGATGCAGTTTAATGTTAACTACGAGATATTTAAAGGCGAAGTTGAATCGCATAAAAACAATCCGACAGACGAAATGCCGGGTTCATCAACAGGTGGCGATGATGATTTTAAAGATGAAGACTCTTTTAGCCAGCCTAAAAAGGTGTCAGACATTAAATCAAAAACACCGGTGTTGGACAACTTTGGCCGCGATTTAACCCGTGCTGCAGAAGATGGTAAGCTGGACCCAATTGTTGGTCGTGAAAAAGAAATTGAGCGTGTATCGCAAATATTATCACGTCGTAAAAAGAACAACCCGATATTAATTGGTGAGCCGGGCGTTGGTAAAAGTGCCATTGCCGAAGGTTTGGCATTGCGTATTGTTCAGCGTAAAGTAAGCCGCGTATTGTTTAACAAACGCGTGGTAACCTTAGACCTGGCTTCATTAGTGGCAGGTACTAAATATCGTGGACAGTTTGAAGAACGCATGAAGGCGGTAATGAACGAACTGGAAAAATCGCCGGATGTAATTTTATTTATCGACGAGATACATACCATTGTTGGCGCAGGCGGCGCTTCAGGCTCGTTAGATGCATCGAACATGTTTAAACCGGCTTTGGCCCGTGGCGAAATACAATGCATTGGCGCAACTACTTTAGATGAATATCGCCAGTTTATTGAAAAGGATGGCGCTTTAGACCGTCGTTTCCAAAAGGTAATGGTTGAACCGGCCACGCCCGAAGAAACTGTTGAGATACTAACCCGCATAAAAGATAAATACGAAGAACACCACGGTGTTACTTATACCGACGAAGCGATACAGGCTTGTGTTACTTTAACAACACGCTATATTACCGATCGCTTTTTACCGGATAAGGCTATTGATGCTTTGGATGAATCAGGCTCAAGGGTACACTTGACCAATATCCACGTTCCGCAGGATATACTGGATATTGAGCAAAAAATTGAGCTGATAAAAGTTGAAAAGAATAAGGTAGTTCGTAGCCAGAAATACGAGGAAGCTGCCAAGTTGCGTGATACCGAAAAGCATTTGTTAGAGGAGTTAGAACAAGCTAAAATAGTTTGGGAAGCCGAAACAAAAAGCAAACGCTATACTGTAACCGAAGATAATGTTGCCGAAGTGGTAAGCATGATGACCGGTATACCTGTTCAAAAAGTTGGCCAGGCCGACAGCGCTAAGCTGTTGAATATGGCTGATAAAATAGAGAGCAAGATAATTGGTCAAAACGAAGCGGTTAAGAAATTAACCCGTGCCATACAACGCACACGTGCAGGATTGAAAGATCCTAAAAAACCAATTGGTTCATTCATATTCTTAGGCCCTACCGGTGTTGGTAAAACAGAGTTAGCTAAAGAGCTTGCCCGTTTTATGTTTGACACCGAGGATGCCCTGATACAAATAGACATGAGCGAGTACATGGAGAAATTCGCGGTATCTCGTTTAGTGGGTGCGCCTCCGGGTTATGTAGGTTATGAAGAAGGCGGACAGCTTACCGAAAAAGTACGCCGTAAACCATACGCCGTTGTATTGTTAGACGAAATTGAAAAAGCTCACCCTGATGTATTTAACATACTGTTACAGGTGTTAGATGAAGGTCAATTGACCGATTCATTAGGACGCAAGGTTGATTTCAGGAATGCGATCATTATCATGACATCAAATATTGGTGCACGCCAGTTGAAGGACTTTGGCCAAGGCGTAGGCTTTGGTACTACAGCCCAAAACAACCAGGCCGATACGCATTCAAGAGGCGTGATTGAAAACGCATTGAAACGCGCTTTCGCTCCGGAGTTTTTGAACCGTATTGATGACGTGATCGTATTTAACTCTTTAGGTAAAGAAGAAATATTCAAGATAATTGATATTGAACTGGCTTTCTTGTTTAGCCGTGTAAATGGCTTAGGCTATAAAATTGAGCTGACAGAAGCTGCCAAAGAGTTTATTGCCGATAAAGGATACGATTCGCAATTTGGTGCACGTCCGTTAAAACGTGCCATCCAGAAATACCTGGAAGACCCAATTGCCGAAGAAATATTAAAAGGCGAACTAAGCGAAGGCGATACCATGCTGGTTGATTTTGACAAAGAAGCCAACGAGATAAAAATAATCGACCAAAAGGCGGATAACAAAAAGAAGCCAAAAGAAGAAGAGCCGAAATAATTAAGGCAGCTATATTTAGAGCCCCGCTATGCTGATGCATGGCGGGGCTTTTTGTTTATAGACATACTATCACCATAAATTACAATCGCATGATGCTATAAACCGTACCTTTGCCGCGTTTATTTTTGGCTGAATGTACATGATCAACAATAAATTATAAGCATTAAGGTTATGAAAAAAATTGTTGATTACAGGAAGTTATTGGGTGTAAATGAAGCGGCTGAGTTGCAGGAATTGAAAAAGATATACCGTAACCTAATGAAAACCTGGCACCCGGATAAGTTTCATGATAATGCAGACGGACTAGCCGAAGCCGAGCATAAAAGCAAGGAAATTATTGAGGCTTACCATTTTTTAGTGAGCATATCGCCCGAGACCCGTGCGCAAAATTTTGGTGAATATACCTTAACAACAACAGCCTCGGCCTTATTGGATTTCGAATATAAGTCTCAAACACTCAAAGTATATTTTGCCGATGGCAGCGCCTACGAATATTTTGACGTACCAAAAGCCGCCTATGTAAAGCTAATTAATTCCGACTCGCCCGGACGGTTTGCGCGCAGGCATATTTTTAATGAATACGTATATCGCAACATTAGCAGCGTAACAGAGGTTGCGTAAAAATTTAGCGGACATGCTTATGTTCTGATATTTTAAAAAAAGTTGCATCATAAATTAAACTTTTCGGCGTTTATTTGTCTTAATAGTATATAAACTAATTCTTATGAAAAAAATCTTATCTATTTTATGCTTCGCTATGGTAGTCGTGGCATTTTCCTCTTGTAAAAAGGAGTATATTACCCAGGCCAGCCCAAATCAAACCATTTTATTTAATGTACCAAGCACCGCGTGGGTTTTAAGCACCGACGGTAAATCGTACTACGCAATTATCAGCACACCAGAAATTGATGGTTACTTTAATGACAATGGTGGCGTATTAACTTATTTATCATTCACAACGGGCGTTTATGAGCAAATTCCGGAAGTGTATAATGGCGTATCCTACAGCTATACCCATAACCAGGGCAGCGTTGTGTTGTATGCGCAGTCGTTTGACGGTACCACGCCAATAAAGCCGGCAAATACAATATTGAAACTGTTATTGTTGAGTTCATCGCAATAGGCAGTAAAAACATTTAGCAATTGAAAAGCGAACTATTGAGTTCGCTTTTTTTGTTTCTTTAGCCCCCTGACCCCCTGAAGGGGGAACCATAGTGGCTTAGATTAAAAGAAAAAATAATATCGAACACCGGAGTGATTTATTTTATTGAACTAAATACTTCATCATTCAATAGCTAACTTAGCCCGCAATGGTTCCCCCTTCAGGGGGTTAGGGGGCTAATCCGCAGGAAAATTTTCCCTATCTTTGCGGCAATGCAATTAACAGAAACACCTGTAAGGGAAGGCTTTAAAAATTATAACAATTACGGTGCGTGGTTGAAGGAAAAGTACAAGGGGCACCGTGTATTTAAAGTTATAGTTGATGGCGGCTTTACCTGCCCCAACCGTGATGGCTCAAAAGGTTATGGCGGCTGTACTTATTGCAATGTCGATTCTTTTACACCGTCGGTATCGCGCAACGCGCCTAACATTCGCGAGCAGGTGATACAGGGCATGGAACGCGCCCGCACCGGTAACAAGGCCGATAAATTCATTATCTATTTTCAACCCAATACCAATACCTACGCCCCAACGCATTATTTAAAAATGATGTATGACGAAGCATTAAGCTATGGTACCGAAGATATTGTCGGACTAAGCGTAGGCACCCGTCCCGATTGTATTGATGCCGAGAAAATTGCCCTGCTGGAAAGCTATACCGATAGGTTTGATGTAGACCTGGAAATGGGCATGGAATCTATTTACAATGACACTTTATCACAGATCAATCGCGGTTGTAGTCACGACGATTTAATAAAAGCATTGGAGTTGGTGAAAAACAGTAAGCTGGATGTTTGTGTACATACCATTTTCGGTTTCCCGTGGGAAACAAAAGAAATGATGCTGAAATATGCCGATGAGATAAACCGTCACCCACAAATTAAGTTTGTAAAGTTTCATCACCTGCATATTGTTGAAGGATCGGTTATGGGTGTAAAATATAAACGCGAACCATTTAAGGTTTTTACGCTGGAAGAATACACCGATTTTTTATGCGAGTTTTTGCCATTGGTGCGCCCTGATATTGTGATACAGCGCCTTTTCGGATTATCCGACCGCGAACTGCTGATAGCGCCCAACTGGCTGCTAAAAAAATCGGAGATACAATATTATATCGATAAAGCTATTGCCGATAGAGGCGTGGTGCAGGGTTCGGCATTATAACTCACCCGGTCGTTGCTTCGCCGACCACCCTCTCTTCCGCAAGCGGAAAAGAGGGTAAACAAAGAGTATGAAGAAATTAAATAACAACCCTCTTTACGCGCAGCGAAGAGAGGGTCGACCAGCGAAGCGTAGTCGGGGTGAGTCAACGAAGCGTGTTTTGGTACCCCATTTGCAACACATCAATAGAAATTGTAGCTTACTCCATTAATTTATAGTTGTTTTGTCAGTAAAACCCGTACAAAATTACATTCCGGCGTTAACAGGTGTGCGGGCTATGGCGGCCTACCTGGTCTTTATATCGCATTATTGCTACATTTTTGATGATACTTTTCCCCACATTGTGCAACGTTTTTTCGGCGAGTTTCATATAGGGGTATCTATTTTCTTTGTCCTGTCGGGTTTCTTAATAACATTTCGCTATTATAAAAACTTCCACCTTACAGCCGATTGGTTTAAGCAATACCTGAAGAATCGGGTAGCGCGTATTTACCCCATGTATTTTTTGCTGACGGTTTGCGCATTCATTTACTTTTTCATCACAGGTGATAAAAGCATTACGAAAGGGTTTGAACACCCTATAGCGTTAATGATCATGAACATTACGTTCATCCGCGGGTTCTTCTTCCAGTTTTGGGATACAGGCATTGCGCAGGGATGGTCGTTAACGGTTGAGGAATGTTTTTACTTTTCGGCACCTATTATTTTTCTTATCGCCAAAAAATATAATAAGTTTTATTTACAGCCCTTTGTACTAACCTGCTTTGCCATAGTAATGGTGCTAATATTTAGCCACGTAAACTGGTATGGGTTTTTCAGCAATTTCCCTTTTGTAATGCTGTTTACGTTTTTTGGCCGTTGTTTCGAATTCTTTGTAGGCGTTCAACTGGCCCGTATTGTTTTAAATAAAGGCTTCCATCGGTCAAACCGCCTTGCTTATACCTATACAGGTTTTGTATTGATATTTGTTTGCGTGCTGATAATGGCTTTTCAGCCTGTACCAAAAGGATGGCTGGCTGGCGTTGAAAGCCCGGCAGGCATCATCACCAATAATTACCTTTTATGTATAGCGGTTGCCTTGTTCTTTTATGGATTGCTTACCGAAGCAACCCTGTTTAAAAAGTTTCTGTCGCATCCGTTTATTGAACTTTTAGGCAAAAGTTCTTATATATTTTATTTGATACACCTGGGCTGGATGTATCATATTTTTAGCAACTGGATAAACGAATTGAACGATTATGTATTTTCGTTATATGATAAGTGGAACGTAAGTTGGGTATCGCCGTTTCAGTATGATAGCTTGAATTTATTTTATGCATTTATTATATTGAATATCATATCGGTTACCCTATTTAAGCTGATAGAAGAACCGTTAAATCATTACATTCGTAAATCAAATTTCCTGATCAAAAACAGGCCGCGTAATCCTGAAAATGATTCCGCAGCAATTAAGGCTTAAACAGAACGATATAGGATGAAAACTTTACAAAAATTAATTATCCCGGTTGTTGTTTTAATAAGTGTTCTGTCGCAATTTGCTGTTGCACAAACCACGCCGTTAAGCCAGAATCCGGTTAACCAGGCTACCGAAGCACAACGGGCAGACGTAAAACCATTTGATACCACAGGTGTAGCGAAGCCGGAGAAAAAAAGCAATAAAAAAGAGGAGGTAGAAGAAGTAACAACCGAACTGACAACCCCCGATCATAATGCATTTTATGCAAGTGAGGCCCAGTTTGCCTTTGCCGTAAAAAACACTACTAAAAACGTACAGGAAGGTACCGTTTCTTACCAGGTAACTTCAGAAAGTGGCGAAAAGTTAAATGCAAAATCTATTAAAGTAAAAATACCTAGAAAAAGCTCAAGGCGTTTCCTGTTTAATATACCCGAATCAAAACCGGGCTTTTACAAGGTGGCTTTTATGATAAATGTTACCGATTATGATGACACTACACGCAAAGCTTTTGGCATAAGGCCAGAGGAGATCAGATCGCAATATAAAAAACCTGGCGATTTTGAATCTTTCTGGCAATCAACAAAAGACGAACTGGCTAAAGTGGCTCCTAATTTTCGCTGTACGCATCAATACGATTCAAGCGGACGCAGCGTGTATTTGATAGAAATGCAGTCGTTGGATAATATGACCGTACGCGGGTGGATGACTGTGCCTATCACCAAAAATAAAAACAAGAAATTCCCGGTATGGCTGGGCCTGCCAGGTTACCAGGTTAACCTGCTGCCTATTATAGCCAAAGATGATGAGGACCTGGCAATTATTACTTTAAATGTTAGGGGACAGGGTAATAGCCGCGGGCCAATAAACACACCTAAAGCCGAATATATAAGCTACCGGGTTGAGGACAGGAATAAATATGTAATGCGTGGGGCTATAATGGATTGCATACGGTGCATTGATTTTATTTTTAGCCGAAAAGATTTAAACCACGATAAGATATTTGTAACCGGAGGTAGCCTGGGCGGATATTTAGCCGTAGCCACGGCAGCGCTTGATCACCGGGTAGCCATATGCTCGGCACAAAACCCGATACTGAGTGATGTGCGCAATTTAATAAACGAGGTGGAGTGGCCTATGAGCGATATTAAAAAATATGTAGGCACAAGGCCCGGAACATCGCTGAAGCAAGTGTTAGATAACCTTGACTATTTTGATATTAAAAACTTTGCGCCTATGATAGACTGCCCCATGCTAATGGCTGCAGGCTTATTAGACCCATTAGCACCACCCGATAGTGAGTACGCGGCATATAACCTGATGGGCGGCGATAAACATATTATGGTATTTAAAAACCTGGGGCATGAGGTTAAGGAAGATTTTGGTATGCACCAGGGATTATGGATGCGTGATGAATTTGTATTATTTTAACAAAACAGCATGGCATTCATCAACCCCAAATTAAAGTACTGGTTATTTGCAATGGTATGTGTTGCCCTGATGACGCAACATAAAAGCTACGCGGGTGGTTTACCTGTAAGGCCCGGTAGTTTAATACTTTCTCCATCTATCGGTTACTTTTTCGCCAATAAAGAATGGGACTCCCTACGCGTGAAAAAGCCTTTTGACCAGAACGGCCACTTTACGTCAATAACCTATTCATTATATGCCGAGCTGGGTTTGAGTAAACGTTTTAGCCTCGTAGCATCGTTACCTTATGTTATAAGTGATTATCAGCAGGATAACTTTAAAAGTCATGCACAGGGTTTAACAGATTTGGAAACCGGGTTAAAGTATTACCTGGCCAATATTAACTATATCTATTACTTTAACTTGCAGGGTACAGTTATTACCCCGCTATATACCGACTTGAATTTGGGCTATAAAGAAACCGGTGCCGAGTTGAAATTATCTTTCTCGGGCAGCGGGAGCATGTTGGGTACACACTTTTATTTTTCGGTTGAAGACGGCATAAGGCAATATTTTGGCAGCCAGGGGCCGATACAGGATAGGTACAATGGCACCTTTGGTATATCGTTATCAAAAAAGCAACAGGTTGCGCTTTCAATAGGCGGATTTTATTCGGCAAGTAGCTTTACCAGCTTTACGCCAATACCGGCATCTAACAAAAACTTCGCGTTTAACCAGGCATCTATAAGTTACGGCTATTCATTTACCAGGAGATTTTCTGTATTTTTAAATGCAGGCATGTTCATAAACGGCCGTAATACAGGTGCGGGTTCAAGCGGTTCGGCATCGTTAATTTTAAGGCCGTTTTAATTAGGATGAAATTAGCAGTTATCATATTATTTTTTTTACCGGTTTGGTGTTTTGCACAATCGGCAGAGAGTTTGATGCAAACAGGCAATCAACTGGCGGGCCAAAAGAAATATACTGAAGCTGTTGTCGATTTTACCAAAGCCATACAAGTAAATCCACGTGCGGCAAAAGCCTACTTTTACCGTGCTAATGCTTACAGTAATTTAAAGGATTACGACAACGCGATAAAAGATTTTACTACCTCTATTTCGATCGATCCGTCATCAGCAAATATGAACGCTTATTTTTATCGTGCCAATGCCGAGAATGCTGCTAAATTGTATACAGATGCCATTGTCGACTATGATAAAACCATATCCTTTGGTTCACCCAATGCAGATATGTATCATTATAGAGCCAATGCCAAAGCGGGTGCGGGTGACCATGCCGGGGCAATTGCCGATTTTAACAGAGCTATACAATTAACGCCCCGCAATCCCGAGTTATACGAATACCGGGGAGTTGAAAAAGCCAATATGAGGGATGATAAGGCCGCTATTTTAGATTATAATACAGCAATAGCGATTGACCCAAACAATGCCGACCTGATATTTTATCGCGCAAACTCAAAAGGAAATATTGGTGATTTTGAAGGTGCCATAGCCGACTATGCGACATCTATCAGGTTGAAGCCAACCAATAGCGACGCTGTTTTTTATAAAGCCAATTCAGAAAATAATTTAAAAGATTATCCGGCCGCCATTGCCGATTATAAAAAAGCAATTGAGCTTGACCCCAAACGGCCTTTTGTATATAAATATTTAGCAAACGCGTTGGGAAATAGCGCTGATTCTACTGCGGCACAATATTTTCAAAAAGGAATTGATGCCGACCCCAACAATTCAAGCCTCCATTTATACAGCGGGATTGTAAAAGTTAATATGCGGCAAAATGAATCGGCTATGGCTGATTTTAATAAAGCTATTGAACTTGACCACAATAATGGTGAGGCTTACCAAAGTCGCGGGGATTTGAAGATAAGCATAAAAGACTATGCCGGCTCAAAAGAAGATGGAGACAGTGCCATAAGGATAGACCCTAAAAACAGTTATGCCTATATAACGCGTGGAAGGGCAAAGGCCGCTTTAAGAGATACTGCAGGCGCAATGGTGGACTTGCAAACAGCTATTGATATTAACCCACGGAACGACTATGCCTATGCAATTTTAGGCGATATAAATACCGATTTACTTGAATATATAGCCGCATTAAACGACTACAACAAATCTATAGATATAAATCCCGGCTATGTAGAAACCTATCTTAAACGGGGGCGGGCAAAGCTTAAATTGGGTGATAAAGATGGTGCCTTGCAGGATTTTAGGCATATAACCGCAACCAGTACAAAGGATGAAAATTTGAACCTGCGGCTGTCAAAAGCTATGTATGACGCGGGTTATTATACCGATGCCGTAAAACTGCTGGATATCATCATTACGGCAAACCCAAAAATGCCTGACTATTACTCGGAGCGTGGGCTTTCAAAAGCAAGGCTGGGAGATACGCCGGGAGCTATGGCCGATTTTACTACCGCAATAGGTATTGATTCAATGGCTACACTGGCTTATGATAACCAGGCGCTTACTAAATTCTGGCTTAAAGACTACGACGGTGCAATAGCTTCTGTGAATAAAACCATCAAAATAAATAATGATAATAACGACAATGCTTATTTTATAAGGGCCAACATACGGATGGAGTTAAAGGATTATTCCGGTGCGGTTGATGATTATAGTAGTGTACTGTTCAGGAATATCGACAATAAAAAAGCGTTTATGTACCGGGGCTTTGCCGAAAGTTATTTACCTGATAGATCTGCCGATATGACTGCCGATTTTAATCATGCGCTAGTTCTTGAGCCCAAAAACGAAGAGATATACAATATGCGCGGATTGGCTTATATGAATTTAAAGAATCCGCTGGCTGCCATAATTGAATATACCCTGGGCATCAATATTAACCCGCGTAACCCTGAACTGTATTTAAACCGTGGCCTGGCTAAAATAGAAAGCGAACTTGGTCAGACCAATGCCTGCAGCGATTTTAACCTGGCCCTGCAATTAGGCTCAACAAAAGCGGCTGATGCGATAGCCCAACATTGTAAGTAACCTCACGATTTATATATTTTATTTAAGTTTTTTAGCCAATAATTTAAGTAAAACATTGAATTCATCTTCGCTGTAGCCAGTTGACTCGTAAATTACCTTTCCGTTTTCATCAATGAGTACATTACGTGGTATGTATTCCTTAGCGTATAAACTATATATTTTTTTTCCTACGTCGGGCAACATTGCAAAAGTATACTTGTTTTTATCTTTAAAAGGCAATACAACATCCCACCCTTCATCACGGCCAAAAATTAACAGGGCAAATTTGGGGTTGTTTTTATATTTATCCCATATATCTTTCTGTACACGGGGTAATTCTAACGCGCACGGCGGACACCACGTAGCAAAGAAATTAATCATTACAATTTTGCCTTTATAATCACTTAAATTAACTTTCTGATCCTTAGAAATGTTGAAATCGAATACCGGTGCAGCATCACCTACTTTGATCAAAGTGCTTGCCGTGTCTACCTGCTGAGCCTTAATGTAAAATGGTGCTAAAAGCACCAATAAAAGGTATGTCAATTTTTTCATATCATAAAGATATTTAAAAAGACTGGTAATTATGAGTTCTTAAATGAGCCAAAAAGATCGTCTACTGCTTTTTTGCGGTAATCAAATATTTTATTGATCTGTTTGGCTACTAAAATTTGGTTGGCCAAACGCCCTATAATGCCATAAGGTACGGCGTAATTTATAATATCGGTCATTAACACACCACCTTTTATTGTTTTAAAATGATGCTCGTGGTGCCATAAAGCATAGGGGCCCGAGCGTTGATCGTCAACAAAATATTCTTCAAACTTTTCCTGTGTTATCTCGGTGGTCCAGTTTAGTTTAATGCCCAACAATGGCGAAATAATATAGGTAATTATCATACCGGGATATATTTTCGTATCGGCAGTTTGGTTTGATGTAACCTGGAATTTCATTTCGGGTGGCGTGATTTTAGCCAGGTTAAGTGGCGATGAAAAAAAATCCCAGGCTTCGGCTATCGGGATCGGCAGTTTCTGTTCAAAACGCAGGGGATATGTTTTCATACCGTAGTAATAGAAAATTTAGCTAATTGTTTAGTTAAATCGTGTTAAAGTTGAATTAAAACCCTTTTTTTCTCACTACACCAACTTTTCGAGGTTTCTTAGATTCGTTGGCGTCTACGCCTTCGGCGCCATAGCGCCTTGCCATTTTTGCAATGCGTTCTTCCATAGTTTCGGTGGTCAGGCGTTCACGACCCAGGCTGTCAACCATTATGGGGAAGGCAAATGGTGTGGGGCGTTCAATAGTTTTTAAAATGATGTTTTGCGTTTGTATGCGTTGCAATGCGGCACGTAACCTGAATTCTTCTAACTGAAAGGCCAACGCCTCATTATAAGCCTGTCGCACCAATAAATTATCGGGTTCGTATTCGCTAAAAACGTCAAACAGTAATGACGAGGATGCCTGCAAGTGTTTGTTTTTTACCTGCTGCCCGGGATAGCCGGTAAACAACAACCCACCAATATGGGCAATATCCCGGAAACGCCGCCTCGCCATTTCATTGGCATTTAGACTGTGCTGAATATCGTCCAACAGGTTATCTATCGAAAAGAAAGCGGCATCTTCCAATGCCTGTTCAATAGGTATATCTTCGTCGGTTAACAATTCAAACCCATAATCGTTCATGGCGATGGAGAAGCTGGCTGGTTTTATTTTTGATATGCGATAGGCCAGCAATGATGCCATCCCCTCGTGTACCAAACGCCCCTCGAACGGGTAAAATATTAAATGGTGCCCTTCATTTGATTTAAACGATTCTATCAAAAACTCATGACTTTGCGGCAAATGGGAAAGTTCTTGCTGTAATTTGAATAAAGGCATCAGGGCGGTTACTTCCTCGTCTTTTTCAATACCGTGCGCTACTTCGTCCAGTTTATCACGTAAAACGGCTGTTAGTTGCGATGATAGCGGCATGCGTCCACCCATCCAACTGGGTATGATCCCTTTTTTGGCGTTGGATTTTTTAACGTAAGCCGACATTTCTTTTACCCTTATAAATTCCAAACTTCGCCCCGCGAACCAAAATACATTGCCGGGTTTTAGTTTGGATATGAACGATTCCTCAATAGTGCCTAAACTACCGCCACTAAGCCAGCGCACACGTACGCTCATATCGCTGGTAATGGTGCCTATGCTAAGCCTATGCCGCATAGCAACGCGCCGGCTGTTTACTTTATATAAACCATTTTCTACCTCTACCTTTAAAAATTCGTCGTACTGTGCCAATGTTTTACCGCCGTTGGTTATAAAATCCAGTAACTGGTTAAATTCGCGGCGGGTCAGATCGGCAAAGGCATAGGTTGTTTTCACTTCGTTAAATAATTCATCGGCTCGGAATCCGTCAGACACGGCCAGCGTGACCATAAATTGTATCAGCACATCCATGGTGAGCAGCATAGGGTCGCGGCTTTCAAATATCTCGCGGCGGATGGCTTCTTTTAGTGCAGCACCCTCCAATAGTTCTAATGAATGTGTGGGTACAAACCAGGCTTTAGATACCGCGCCCGGGTGATGACCGCTTCGCCCGGCACGCTGCATAAAACGCGCGACGCCTTTAGGGCTTCCAACCTGTACCACGGTATCAACCGGGCGGAAATCGACTCCCAGGTCCAAACTCGAAGTACATACCACCACCTTTAACGCTTCGGCGTGCAGGGCCTGTTCTACCCAATTGCGTAGTTCGTTATCCAGCGAGCCATGGTGCATGGCCATTATACCCGCATATTCGGGATAGCCATCTAAAATGGCATGGTACCAAATTTCTGATTGTGACCGGGTATTGGTAAATATCAAAGTGGTTTTGCTTTTGGCAACCAGTTCCATTACTTGCGGCAATAGCTTTAACCCAATATGTCCCGCCCATGAATAATTCTCTATGCTATCGGGAATAATGGATTTAATAACCAGCTTCTTCTCTAAATTGGCTCGCACCATTTTGATTTTTTCGGGAGGAAAATCATTGCCTAATAATACTTCTGCCGCCTGCTCTAAATTGCCAATGGTTGCACTTATACCCCAAATTCGCAATTTTGAGTTTTGGGTCTTGAGTTTCGAGTTGTTGTTTATTTCAATTGATTCCTGACTAAGTGCTTTCAGTCGCGATAGTCCCAATTCTACCTGTACACCCCTTTTCGTTCCCAACAACTCGTGCCATTCGTCAATTACTACAACTTGCAGGCTTTTAAATATGTTGGGGTATTCTTTTTGAGCCAGCATTAGGTGCAGGCTTTCGGGAGTGGTTAGTAATACCTCGGGTAATTTCTTTTTTAGGGCGGCTTTTTCGGCAGCAGGTGTATCTCCGGTGCGCGTGGCTATCTTCCAGGGAATTTGCAGGTCATCGCAAGCTTCTTGCATGGCTTTTTTAATATCATTGGTAAGAGCACGCAATGGGGTTATCCATAGCATTTGCAAGCCATTGTTTTGTCTAGTTTTATAATCGGGGCGACGATTTATAAAATCGGCCAAAAAAGGGAGGAACAGCGCGAATGTTTTACCGCTACCTGTTGGTGCGTTCAGCAAACCCGAAAAACCGGCAAGGTACGTTTCTTCCATTTCCTGTTGGAAAGGAAACTGCCGCCAGTTTTTCTGTTTGTACCATTGCCTTATAATTTGCTGCCCTTTGGTATTCATGCCAATAATATACAACGGAAAATGGAATAAGTTGTGTAATATATAATCTATACATTAGTAAAGAAAGAATAACCGTTTTAAATCAAAACAGTTAATTTTGTATAAACATATTTCATTATAAAAATTTAGGCCATGATACAAATACAGGAAATATTAGATCTAAGTGTTGAAGAACGTATTTCGATGATAGGGATGATCTGGGATAGCTTAGATCATGAGAATATTAAGCTATCTGACGCCCATCAGCAAGAATTAGATGCAAGGTTAGCTCGTTATGAAAATGGTGAAACCACATTTTTTAGTTGGGATGATATTAAAAAAGAACTAAATAAAGCGCGGTAATAGTGTACCAGTTACTAATATCTGATGAGTCAAAACTGGATATATTAGATGCCTTTTCCTGGTACGAAAGCCAGCAAAGTGGACTTGGGGTCGATTTTGAATTATGTTTGGAGGCAGGGTTTGATCGAATATTAAAAGAACCTTTATTATTTCAAACACGATATAGAAACTTACACATACATTTTATTGGCAGATTTCCTTATGGTATTCATTACCGGGTTGAAGATAATTTGATAAAAGTATTCGGAATTTTTCACATGAGTAGAAACCCCGTACGCTGGACAAAAAGATAAAACCAGGTAAATAATAGAATACGGCCTGATCAATTGTGCGCAACATAAAATTTATAAAAGTCAACTAACAAAAAACTCCCGATATAATCGGGAGTTTTTTTCTGCTTTCTGTTTATTTCTTTTCCCTTTCGGGCAGCAGCACCAATTTTATCAAATTAGCGCCGGATAAATATTTATTGGCGGCTTGCTTAACATCATCACCTGTAATATCGGCCAGGGCTTGTATATGAGGTATTATACGGTCCGGGTCTTCGGCATCCTGGTCGGAAGCGGCTAAATATCCCGCCCAAAAATAGTTTTGCCTTAACTGTGCCTGTATGTTACGAGCTTCAACAGTTGTAAATGCCTTCATACTGGTGGTATCGGCACCATTTTGTTTTAGCTTGCTGATCTCGTCCATTATATCGGTAGAAATCTTGTCAACATCAGCGGGAGCGCATAAAAATGATATGCTCACTTTATACCGGCTTTCGGGTAATTTCAAATAGCTTATTCCCGCGCTTAATGAATACGCTCCGCTTGTTTTTTCGGGCAGGCGTAATGCCAGCTTACGGTTCAAAACATCTTCAAGCGCATCCATCTTTATATTATTGGCTTCCTTATATTCGTAGAGGCCGCTATATATGATCTGTACGGTTGCTTTATCGCTTGCACCTTTATATATAGTTCTGTTTACCTGCCCTGTAACCGGGTGAATGCCCAGGTTTCTGAAGGTTTCTTTATGATTAGTAGTAGGTAATGAACCCAAATAAACCTCAAGGTAAGGAATGATCTGTTGATTGGTAAAGCTGCCTACAAAGGTAAAGGTGAAATTACTTGCATCGGCAAAACGGGCCTTATAGAAATCATAAGCCTTATCCAAACTTGCCGCGTTTATTTGCTCTACAGTAGCAGGCATAGACCTTGGGTTACGATTGCTTAATAAAGCGGTAACGGTATCCTGGTAAACACTACCGGGATCGACGCTACGATTATTTATCATTGACTTAGTTTGCTCGATAGTGCCTTTCCATGTTTCAGGGTCCTTACGCGGTTGCGTAAAGTACAGGTATAACAGCTGCATGGCGGTTTCAAAATCGCCACCTGAAGAGTTGCCGGATATACCATGCGTTGTTTCGCTAATATATGGCGTGATATTTAACTGTTTGCCTCGTAATTTAATAGCTAACTGCCCTTGGTCAAGGTTACCCACACCGCTGCTGCTTATTATATTCGCTGCAAAATTGGCCGAAATATAGTCCTGGTTGCTTGCCAGTGAGGTTCCGCCAAAGCTATACCCGTTTATTAATACCTGGTTATTTTGATATTTGGTTGGCTTTAATATTACTTTAACGCCATTTTTAAGTGTAAGACGAGTAATGCCAATAACGCTATCTTCCTGCGTGGCTATTACTTTACCGGGCTCGGGTATAGTAGCCAGTAATGGGTCTGTATTAATATCGTCATTATATGGTTTTGTATCTTTAGCTGCCTGCGCCATCCAATCAAACAAAGTTTTTTCATTAGGTAGCTTGTCTTTTTCGGCATCGGGCGCTGCAATAATAATTACCCTGTTTTGGTCGGTGATGATCCTGGCTGCCAAAGCGTTCATATCTACCGCAGTTACTTTATTTATGTTATTTACGTAATAATTATAAGAATATTCAATGCCGGGTATGGCAGCGCCGGTAATAAAGTTTTGTATGTACTGTGAAAGGTATCCTGATGAAGGTGTCTTATCTCTTGCACCATACAAATTGCCCATTTGTATTAACGCATTTTGTTTGGCCCGTTCCAATTCAGTAATAGTAAACCCGAATTTTTTTGCACGTTCCGTTTCAATGGTTATTCCTTTTACTGCGGCTTCTAAAGCACCGGGCCTTGCTTCTGCAATTGCCGAAAATGCATCCTGTTTGCCTGCAAAACCGCCATAATTAGCTTGCGCATAAGCAAACGGGGGTGTACGCTGTTGCGATGTTTCGCTTATACGCGTATTCAACATGGTATTCAACAAATTGAAACGAATGTCCTGCAACATATCGGCAGGCGTTTTTATAACCGTTTGCGGATGCTTGGTCACCATTTGAACTGCCGTATAGGCCAGGTCTTTTTCCGTAGCTATTTTTACAACTGTGCCTAATGTTGGCGGCACCGAAAATGAAGCGTGAGGTTTTTCGGGAACCGGATTGGTTAATCCGCCGAAATGTGTTTTTATTAATTGCTCTATATTTTTAACATCAACGTCGCCAACAACTATTACCGCCTGCAAATCGGGGCGGTACCAATCATGATAAAAGCTTTTTGCGGCAGCAGGGGTAAATGCTTTAATGGTTTCTTCTTTACCTAACGGGATACGGCGTGCATATTGTGAATTGGCCAATAAAACCGGTAAGGTTTGTTGTTGTAACTTATCTTGTACGGTTTTACCATGTTGCTGTGCATCGGCGGCAAGCAATGCTTTTTCTCTTTCAACTTCGGCTGCATCAAAAGTAACGTGGCCGGCAAAATTTGCCAGCAAGCTGATGCCTTTATCTAATAGTTTGGCGGTATCGGTAGATACAACCAACTGGTAAATAGTTTCGTCGAATGTTGTATTAGCATAAATATCGGGATCAAACTTTGCACCCGATCTGTTTAAATAATCAACCAAATCTTTTTTAGGGAAATCGCGTGTACCATCAAAAGCCATGCGTTGCACAAAATGGGCCATGCCTTGTTGCGCATCAGTTTCCAATACAGAACCAACTTTGTTCACCAAAAATACATAAGCCTTATTTTTTGGCGAGCTGTTGCTGCGGATATAATAGGTAAGTCCGTTAGGCAATTTGCCAATATGTACATCTGGGTCGGTAGGTAATGCAGCAGGTTTTGCAGTAGTTGCTGCCGCAGCAGCTGGCTTGCCTTTTGTTGCAGGCGCAGCCGGCTTTTTTTTAACTTGTGCAAAAGCAACGCTTGTAATTAGGGACAAAGCTATCGCTCCGGCAAAAAGAGATTTGTTAAAATTCATTGTTTAATTTAAAATATTCTGCTAAGATGCAAAAACGAAATGAGTAGTTAAAAATTGTCTGACAGGTGATAATTAAACCTTTATAAAGATCTTGCGAAGATACAATATCCATAGTAACAGCCAAACTAATAATACCTGCATAAAGGCTGCAGCCAGCGAAGCGTTATAAGGCGAAAAATGTGGTGCGAAAATCAATTGATAGATAGACGAGCCATTGATACGCACCTTGTTTAAATAATGCGGCACAAAGTCTGAAAGTATATAACCGGTAATAGCGTTTGCGCCAAAAACCACAAATGGCATAGTGAACCATTTATAACCTTTCACATCTATTAGCCAATAACACAATGCTAAGCTAATGGTAGCCCATCCGCCAGTATATAATACAAAAGAACTACTCCATAAGGCTTTATTTATTGGGAAGAACAAGCCCCATACCACGCCAAGCGCAACCGAAATTGTACCGAAAATAAGCATCCATTTTACTTTCACATTATCCCGGATACCCCTGCGTTTTAGCCATGTGCCAACCCTTATACCAAACAAGCCCGTGGCAATTGCGGGAAAGGTTCCTAACAAACCTTCAGGGTCCCAGGTATGCGATTCACTCCATAGGTGGTCTGTGGTAAAGACAACCCGGTCCAGCCACGCGCCCATATTAGTTGCGGGGGCAAGGCTGGGTACGCCCGTATCGGGAACCGGTACAAATACCATGATGATGTAATAGCCTATCAATAAAATAGCGAAAAGCCAATCTCTGGTAGTTTCAGATGCCTTTACATAAAGCAATGTGCAGATAAAATATACTACGCCAATGCGCTGCAAAACGCCCGGTAAACGTAAATTATCCAAGCCATGAAATATGGCTTGAATAGCCAGGCTTATAACTATTAGTATAATTGCACGCCTAAATGCGGTTAAGATCAACTTGTCGTAATTAGACATGTTGGCCAGTTTGGTTTGCATGGCATAAACGATAGATACACCCACGATGAACAGAAAGAAAGGGAATATCAGATCGGTAGGTGTACAGCCATTCCAAACGGAGTGTTCCAGCGGCGGATAGATGTGGCCCCAATCACCGGGGTTATTAACGAGGATCATTGCGGCGACGGTAACACCGCGAAAAAAATCTAGTGACAGCAGGCGTTTTTTGGTTGTAGGCATTTGTAATATTTTACTGTCATTGCTTCGTTCCTGGCAATGACAACTTGTTCTTGTGATTTAATGTCTAATATACATTAAATCAATATAAAAAAAACACATTAAATATTACTTAAAAGTTAAACCGGACAAAAGCTTCCATTGCGGCATATTCTGCTAAGCCAAGACGGTCATATTGTTCTGCCGTTTCCCTGTTCCTGTCCTCGGCCCTAACCCAAAATTCGCGTGCATCCTCTCCCGGGAAAACGGGTACATCTTTTTGTGACTGGTGTTTAAAAATAGCGGCTCGTTTTCTTAATACCTCCTGCGGCGATAGTGGTACGGCCATTTCAATTTCGTAAATATTAAATTCCTGCCAGGCACCGCGGTACATCCATAAATGGCAATCTTTTACCCAGGCATCGTTTTGCTTTAGCTGCCTTAGGGCTTTAAGTATAATATTAAAGCATACCACATGTGTACCATGCGGATCGGCAAAATCGCCTGCGGCAAATATTTGATGCGGTTTTACCTGTTGCAACAAGTCGATGGTCATTTGCACATCAATATCAGTAACCGGGTTTTTTACCACTTTGCCGGTTTCATAAAATGGCAGGGCCATAAAATGGATATGACTATCCTTTAAACCCACATAACGCGCACCGGATATAGCCTCGGTTTTTCGGATCAAGCCTTTTACCGTCCTTGCTTCGGGTGTATCAATTTCATTGGGGTTTTTGCGGGCAAAGAATTTGCGCATATCATCATGGATAGCTTGCAATTTTGAAGGATCTTCGCCAATGCTTTTATTAAAGTCGATGGTAAATTCCATATAACGCAGCACATCGTCGTCCCAAACCGCTGTATTGCCCGATGTTTGATAGGCAACATGCACATCATGCCCCTGGTCGACCAAACGAATAAAGGTACCCCCCATAGAAATCACATCATCATCGGGATGGGGCGAGAAAATAACTACTCGTTTTTTTGCAGGCAAGGCGCGCTCGGGCCGCTGACTATCATCCGCATTGGGCTTGCCACCAGGCCAACCCGTTATGGTATGCTGTATCTGGTTAAAAATATCAATGTTTATTTGGTAAACCGGCCCTTGCTCAACAGCTAACTGCGCCATACCGTTATTGTTATAATCGTCTTCTACCAGTTTTAGTATGGGTTTATTAACCTTGTGTGATAACCATATCACCGCCTTTTTCTTTAATAAATTATCCCAAACGCAATCTTTCACCAGCCACGGTGTATCAAACCGGGTAAGTTGCGCTGCGGCATCGGCATCTAAAATAAACTCAACCTTGTCTGATAATTGCAGATAAGTAGCAGGAACATCGCCCGACATTTCACCTTCAACCGCTTTTTTGATGATGGGCGCTTTTTTGCCGCTCCACGCCATCAGTATAATTTCGCGCGCCTTAAATATAGTGCCTATCCCCATTGTAATGGCTTTGGTGGGCACGTTCTCTTTGCCACCAAAATCGCGCGAGGCATCGGTGCGGGTCAAGTCATCCAACGTAACTAACCGTGTACCCGAGTTTGGTGCCGACCCCGGCTCATTAAAGCCGATATGCCCGGTACGGCCTATACCTAAAATTTGCAGGTCGAGGCCGCCCGCATCTTCTATCTGTTTTTCATAGTTCAAACAAAATGCGGGAATATCCTCCTCTGTTAAAGTGCCGTCCGGTATATGCACATTTTTAGGGTCGATATCTACCCGGCTGAACAAATGTTCGTTCATAAATGCCACATAGCTTTGCACCGCGGTTGGCTGCATGGGGTAATATTCGTCGAGATTAAAGGTGATAACATCTTTAAAACTTAATCCCCCTTCCTGGTGCAGCCTTACTAGCTCGTTATAAACGGCAATTGGAGTTACACCTGTGGCTAAGCCTAAAACGGTTTTTTCGTCTTTGGCTTGTTTTTCGCGGATTAGTGAGGCAATTCTACCTGCTACGGTTATTGACGCTATTGCCGGGTTGGCGTATACCGTTACCGGGAGTTTTTCGTAACGGGTTTCTTCTAATAAATTTAATCGGGCCATAAAATAGATGGTTTATGTATCGGCTTTAAACAAATATCCCAGTTATAATTTAACTTTTGCGCATGCTATTGTAAATAGTTAATTTAAACCCGTGTTACCATTAAATAGAAACCTGCAAAAGTTAGTTGATATTGCCCAAAAGCCCGTTAAAGTGGGCATAGGGCTAATGTCGGGCACCTCATTAGATGGGTTGGATATTGCCTTATGCCGGTTTACGGGTAGTGGTTTGCAAACGCAATTTGAATTAATGCAGTTCACCACTATTGTTTACGATGAAGCGTTTAAACAAGAGGTGCGTTCTGTTTTTGCCAAACGCGAGGCCGATCTGGAAAAGGTTTGTTTGTTAAATGCGTATATAGGTACTTATCATGCGGAGTTAATTTTAAAGGCATTAGCTGATTGGAACATCAAACCATCCGATGTTGATTTTATTGCCAGCCACGGCCAAACTATATACCATGCGCCAAAGCGGCTGCATAATCAACCAAATTACCCCAACGCCACTTTACAAATTGGCGATGGCGATCATATAGCTGTAAAAACAGGCCTATTAACTATCAGCGATTTCAGGCAAAAACATATTGCAGCCGGCGGCGAGGGTGCGCCCTTAGCTTTATATGGTGATGTGTTGCTTGGAAGCAAGGATGGCGAGAATAGGCTGTTATTAAACATTGGCGGTATTGCCAACCTCACCTTTTTGCCTGCGGATGACGATAGCTCAAAAATAATCTGTACCGATATTGGGCCGGGTAATACCTTGATTGATGCAGCCGTAAAAAAATACTTTAATAAAGCTTTTGATAAAGATGCGGAGATAGCTTTTTCGGGCGAGGTAACTGAATCACTGCTAAACGCGTTACTCAGCCACCCGTTTTTTAAAGAAGCCGCGCCAAAAACCACCGGGCCCGAGTTGTTTAATTTAGATTATGTGCAACAGGCGCAAGAAAAATCGGGGACATTAGCTATTGAAGCAAAGGATTTAGTTTGTACGTTAACAGCATTAACCGCAACTTCAATAACCAATTTTATACAAGCTAATTTTAAGTTTGATGACCTTAAAATATTTGTAAGCGGCGGCGGGGCAAAAAATAAGTTTGTTATTAAGCATCTGCAAAAAACATTACCACAAAGTACCATTACAGATACCTCTGTATTAGGCATTAACCCGGATGCTAAAGAGGCTATTTTATTTGCGTTGCTGGGTAATGAAGCATTATGCGGCGAGCCGATTGCCATAGGTAATAACCCTGCTGTGTTAATGGGGAAATTTAGTTTTCCAGGGTAAAGCGGATCAATTCATCGCCATCTCAACAGGTGGCATATAATCTAAACGTTTTTTGAAGTATACGTCCCAACTATGTTGCTGCTGTTTATCCAGCATGTGGCGGGTATCATCGTCGTAGTTAACAGAAAGCTGTTTGTATTTCTCGTGAATGCGATCAAATAATGCGCTTGCTTCGTTTTGATAGTTGGCATCAAAGCGGGTTTTGGCTACGGTGCGTAATAATTCCTGCTGTTCCATGTAAGCGATAAAATAATGCCCTTGCTCGTGGTCCATTATCTCTTCCATTTGCGAAGGCGAGGTTACCCGCTTACGGTTAATCCATGATTTATCCCTGTTAAAAATAAGTTGAACAGTGCTGGTTAATTTATAAAAGCCTTTTTCGCTTTTGGCGTGATAATTAAAATCGATATAACAATTGGTCTCAGCTACTACGTCGCCGCTGTTTGTTCGTGGTAAGCCTGCAAATTCCTGGGCCGATAAAAGATGGTAAGGCTCGGGCGATTGTGCCTTTACCGTTTGAAAAATAAACAATAATACAAATACACTAACCGCGCCCGCCAAATACTTCATACAATGGTGTTTAAATCAATTTACTTTTTGACTTTCTCATTGTGCAAAAGGTTTAAACTCATCATTTCTTTCATGGTTTGTTGCATTGCGTCGGTAGACCCGTCAAGGAATATCACATTACCCTGCGAGTTTTCGGCGAAGTGTTTAATGGATTCTGTCCACATGGTAAATAAAATTACCGAGGTGTCCATGTGCGCGTCTTGCATTTCTTTGGCGGCTACGCTCATACCTTTGGCAACTTCCTGGCGGAACAAAGCCACGCCCTGGCCGCGTAGTTGTGATGCCTGGCGCTCGGCTTCGGCGGATATTTTTATGGCATTACCTTCGGCTTCGGCCGCTTTTGTTTTGGTGATCAATAAAGCCTGTCCTTCGTTTTCGGCGGCGGCTTTCAAGTTGTTTGATGCCACTACCTGGCTCATTGATTTCATGATCACATCATCAAAAGTAATATCATTCAATTGCAGATCCTGCAAATGGTAACCCCATGTTTCCAGCACCTGGTCTAATTGTTCTTTTACGTGCTCAACAATATCTCGCCTTAATATCAATACTTCCGACTGGCGTTTAGTTGCTACAAATGCGCGTATGGAACCTTCAACCGTGCGAATAAGCGCCTGCATCAGGTTACGATCGTCAACAAATTTAAAAGCTACGTTTTTAATAGTTTCTTCCTGCTGATCTAATACCGAATACAGCAGCATGGCTTTAAAGTAAACATTGGCCTGGTCGAACGTTACGGCCTGGAACTCGAGCTCTACGGATCGGTTCTGTATAGAAATATAAGAATAGATGCTTTCTATAAAGGGCATCTTAAAATTAAGGCCGGGGGTTAATATGCGGCGATACTTGCCAAATACGGTAACAACGGCGATAGTGCCCTGTTTTACAGTCACAAACGACGAAAACAGAACAACCAATATCAGGAAGACAAAAATTAAAAGCACTACTGAAGGAGTCATAATTGCGAGATTTAATAGTATAAATATAGGGTTTTTAGTAATTGGTGTGCTATTTGTTTCTTTTTATTAAACTCACTAAAAACAACATGAACTTAAAACGAACTTTCGGAGCCATTTTAACCATCCTGGGTATAATTGGATTGATTTACACCGGCATTGGCATTGTAAACCATAGCGCAGGGTTCACAGTATTAACTGTGGTAGGCATTATTGGAATAATATTTTTCTTTACCGGCATAAGCCTGGTGCGTAATACTACAGACGAATCGAAGTAAAGGCACAACGCACACACATAACTTATGGTAAAATAAATTTGTAATACATAGAAGTTCTATGTATTATTGTTTTTAAATGAAAGACGTTAATAAAGAATTAATGGCAGGTTCGCTTGCGCCTATCATATTGATGATACTTAAGGGCGGTGAAAGCTACGGCTATGAAATTATACAAGTGCTGCGTGACAAAACAGGGGGCGAACTCAATGTTGCAGAAGGCACACTTTATCCCGTGCTGAAAAAAATGGAAGCAAAAGGCTGGGTGGAAGGCAACTGGAAAAAATCAGAATCAGGTAGAGAACGCAAATATTATGCTATTGCACCTAAAGGCATGCAAGAGCTTGAGGAACAATATTCACAATGGAACTTTATCAACAATTTAATACATAAACTATGGGAACTCCCGGTTTCAATCTCCAGCAATCTATTGACAGCTATATCAATAGCATAGCCCAACAAGGTAGTATCACAGGCGCCGATGAGGCAGAACTAAAATCTCATTTACAGGATACCGCCGAAGGGTTGCAAAAACATGGCCTTAATGCCGAAGAAGCATTTATTATAGCCTGCAAACGTTTAGGCAATGAAGAACTGCTAACTGATGAATACAGCAAGGTAAATCCGTCTGTAAATACCAATAAGCTATGGGCCTATTTAATTATTGGTGGTAATCTTTTTTTTAGCTTGCCAACCGTAATTTTTGCTTTGGTGGTTCTATTCTATCAATTGGTTTTTAATTATTTTCAATTTTCAAATACAGCCGCATTGATAGTAACCGTATTCCATTTGTTATTAATTATCGGGGTTGGGTACATAGTCAGCAATAAAAACAACATCGCTAATTATATTGAAAACAGCGTTAAAACAAACGCTTTACGCACTACGTTGCTTTCTTTTTTACCATTATTATTCCCTGCACGTACGCTTTTATTGCCTCAGGGTGCAAGAAACTTTCCCGGTATTTCTTTTGACCATTTCCCTTTATATAACTTCCATAACACTGCGGTAGAATTTAGCGGTTACCTGCTTATCTTAGTTATAGTTGCAGGGTTGGCAAGTTTAGTTTTTAGCATTAATAAAATTGATATGCTATCACTTAAACTAGTATTTGAAAAGCCGTCGGTACTGTTCCTGGTAATTTTTGGAGTTATAGTTGAAGTATTGGCGGCCTGTACACGGGTGCTGCCATCAAACAATATGGCCATAAACGCATTGCTGTTTGGAATGATATATATGGGCGCTGCTTACCTACTTAGCTATTACAACAAGCAGGGTAGTGTTAACAGGTATTTATTTACGTTTTCTGTATTTGGAATTTGTATGGAAATAATTGGAGGCATTATTGGCGATATTAATAAACATTTCCCCCATTACACAACCTATATTATTATTGCAATAATTATTAGTGTAATTGCCGGCAGGTTTTTAGGTATGATATCCGGAAGGAAGAATGTTATTGCCTGATGCAGGTTAAGCGTACGGTCTAAAATTTACTCCAACAAAAAACCCTTTCGTTTCGGAAAGGGTTTTTTGTTTAATTTTTTTCTTCGTAGGTCTCGCCCGTCATGCCGAGCTCGCCTTTAAAGGCGCTTAGTACGCGGCCGCCTTTATAAAAATACTTGGCGTAGTAAGCATCGTCAAGATCGCTTATTGCAACGCCTTTCATTGAAGCGTGGGCAAAGCGGTTATTGCCTAAGTAAATGCCGATATGGGTAATGCTGCGGCTATGTATTTTAAAGAAAACCAGGTCGCCTTCTTTTAAATCGTCTTTACTAACCGGGCTAACCATACTAAAAATATCGCGCGAGTTACGTTTAATATCCAGGTTAAATACCTGGCTGTATATTTCTTTAGTGAAGGCTGAACAATCAATACCTTTTTTAGTATTTCCACCAAAACGGTAAGGTGTGCCTATCCAATCGTAAACAAAATGAAAAAGTTTCATGTTTGATGTTGCAGAAAGGGCAACACCCATAATTTGCGACAAATAAGATTTTGCTAAACTTTCCTGCTCGGTAGGAGCTTTATCAACCGGTTGATTTGGAACGGTTTTTGTTTGAGCTTGTGCGGCTAAAACGCTGGAAAATAGGGCAATGGCCAGTATTAATTTCTTCATTAATTAGTCTTTCTGTTGTATTTAGTCAACAAATTGTTCATTAAATTGGACAATGTTCTCGTGGTTGACCACAAAACTATTCATTTGTACGTTAGTAACCAAACAAATGTTCAAAAATTTTTCTAACAAATTTGTTGCATTATTGAAATAGGATTGAAGATGCTTTGGTAGTAATATTAACCTGGGTATCAGACCTCGCGCCGTAATGGCCTATATGAATATTGCGCACCCCCGCACGCTGGTTTCCCGTTTGAATATATCTACCCATTTTGTCTTTGTTAAACTTAAAATCCGGGTTAAACATCACATCCTGCACATCTCCGCTTATGGTAAAATTGAAACCTGTGGTTGGGGGCGGGGTGAAAATCAATGAGGAGTATGAAGCATCTATCGATAACGCTTTCACGTTTTTATTAATGCTATTTAATTTGAAGTCGTTTGCGAACTTTAAATTAAAGCTGCTGTTGCCTAATAAACTATTGATAGTAACTGGCGAATATTCGGTAGTTACTTGTATAGTACCCGCATTTGCAATATTCAGGCTGCCATGAGAAACGGAAACCTTGCCTTCTTGTATGCCCTGGATATTTACTGCTGTAAATTTACCTTTAATGTCATCTACGGCATTGCTTAGATTTTTTGCTGTGATAGTACCATATTCGGTGTCAATATCGACAGCCCCTTTCAAATCAGGTAAAGTAATGTCGCCAAAATGATTTGCAATGCTCAGAGAAATATCTGCCGGCATGTAAATAGTATAATCAACTTCTGAGCCGCTATATTCATTTGATCGAAATGGATATGTCGCAGGTTTTAAACTGATTACATTGTCTTGTTTATCTACCAAAGCGTTACTAAACTCTAATGCTTTTTTGGCAACCGCTTCGTTCTCGCCAAAACCGGTCATCTGTACATCAACTTTTATCTCATTTTTATCCCAGGTATTTATCGTTATATTACCAAAACGGCTTTGGATGATTAATCTGTCATCTTTGGTTACCGGGTAAGAATAAGTTGCTGTTTTGTTTTGTTTAAATTTTGGAATACGTGTTTTAAACCGGGCTTGAAATAACCGTAAAGACGCTGCCAATTCATCAATTGATTCGTCAACTGTAAAGCCCCTGCTTTTCACTTCGGCTAACCCTTTGGCTACAGCACCTCCTCCTTCACCTCGGCGATCCCCTGAGGTAATATCATCATATTCTAAAGAGTTTTTTACACTCATTAACCTTAATTTAATTAAGCTGTCCTGTTCCCTGGAGTATTTCTTGTAAATAACGTCTGCCCGTTTTAAGTACTCATCTATATTTTTCTGTATATCATTCTGTGCAAAAGCATTAACAGCTGCTAAGCATAGTAATACTGCCGTTACGACATTAAATATCTTGTGTTTCATTGCCTTTCCTTTTAAAGTTTTTTAATTTTTCTATCACTTGTAACTGCTGGTTCAATGCGTCCATTTGTGCCTGCAGGTTTACCATCATTGCCATCATGGTTTCGTCGGGGTTTGCACCTTTGTTTAAGTTGTTTTTTAATTGTAGGTAGTTTGCTTCCAGGTCGTCTATGTCTTTAATAAAATCGGCATACATTACCGGGTCTGTTTTTTTCAGTTGATACAGTTCCTCTTTTTTTGAATTTATCATCCTTATATATTCATGCTGCACGGCAGATATGTCAGGATTAACAGACTGTTTTGAATGATTGTATTTCCAAAACATAAATCCAGCAGTAAAAACAATAATTATTGTCGCCGCTATTCCTGTTAAATAACCGATACGCATAACCAGGAATTTTTTCTTTTGCGGATTGCCTTTGAAAAGTTCTTTTTCTATTGACCGCCATATATGTTCGGGTGGCTCTGCCTCGTAAAACGCTGACCGGTTCTTCTTAAAATAGTTATCTATCTTCCTGCTCATGTTAGTTTCCCTTTCCTTCTTTTAATAGTTCTAATAATTTTCGTTTACCACGCGCCAGTTGTGATCGCGATGTACTTTCGGTTATTTTTAAAATGTAAGCTATCTCTTCATGGTCGTACCCCTCCAACAGGTATAGCGATAAAATAACCCGGTATCCATCGGGCAGCAATCTTATGGCATCCCTTACTTCCTGCACATTGTTTTGAAGTTCATCTTCATCCAAATCATCGATATCGGGTATTTCCTCTACGTCAATGTCATTAAACGGTATAATATTTTTTCGCTTACGCAATTGTTGTATAGCATGATGAACTATAATTTGCTTCAACCATAGCCCAAAACTTATTTCGTGCCTAAAATCAACCAACCGGGTAAACGCGTCAATAAACGATTCCTGCAGTACATCGGCTGCTTCGTTTTCATCATTTACAATTTTTAGCGCAATATTGTACATGGCCTTTGAATAAAGCTTATATAATTGATAATGTGCGGATTGGCTACCGCTTTTGCACTCAACTACCAGGTTGTAATGCTTATCTTCGTAAACAGGCTTCAATTGGTTCAGCGTTTCATGTATAATAGATGCTTGAGTTTTAAGAATGATGCATCAAAAGAAAAATAAATATCGTTGTTAAATATTTTCTTTTAACAAAGCTGTTGCAGTTTCGATAATTGGCAGGATATAATTAGATTTGCGCTTTATCTGTAAAAAACGGATCGTTTAACAAATGAGTTCAATCGAAATAAATAAAGACACTTACCTGATGTGGTATGAGTCTATGCTGCTGATGCGTAAGTTTGAAGAGAAGGCCGGGCAATTGTACGGACAACAAAAAATACGCGGTTTTTGCCACTTATATATTGGCCAGGAAGCTGTTTTAGCCGGCGCCATGTCGGTACTAAAACCAGAAGACAGCATGATAACCGCTTATCGTGATCACGCCCATGCTATTGCACGTGGCGTATCAAGCAACGCTATTATGGCCGAATTGTACGGTAAAGCTACCGGATGCTCAAAAGGCAAAGGCGGCTCAATGCACATGTTTGATAAGGAAAAGAACTTTTACGGAGGCCACGGTATTGTGGGCGGCCAGATTCCTTTGGGTGCCGGTATAGCCTTTGCCGAAAAGTTTAAAGGCACAAAAGCCGTTAACGTATGTTATATGGGTGATGGTGCCGTGCGCCAGGGTGCATTAAACGAAACCTTTAATATGGCCGCATTATGGAGGCTACCTGTAATTTTCATTTGCGAAAATAATGGTTATGCCATGGGTACCTCGGTTGAGCGTACTACTATACAAACCGATATTTATAAATTAGGCTTGCCTTATGGCATCCCTTCATCGGCAGTTGATGGCATGGACCCGGTTGCGGTACATAATGCAATGGATGAAGCCGTAACCCGTGCGCGTAATGGCGAAGGACCAACATTCTTAGAAATGCGCACCTACCGTTATAAAGGTCACTCGATGTCTGATCCGCAGAAATACCGCACCAAAGAAGAGTTGGAAAGCTACAAGGCAAAAGACCCTATTGAAGCAATAAGACATGCCATTGAAAAAGCCGGTTATGCAGACGAAAAATGGTTTGAGGATATTGAAGCGGCTGTTAAGGCAGAGGTAGATGAGTCAGTAAAATTTGCTGAAGAATCGCCATGGCCTGAGGCGTCAGAACTATATACCGATGTATATGTTCAAAAAGACTATCCTTATATTAAAGACTAATAATACCTATACTATACATAAATTTCATCCTGAATAAGATATGGCCGAAGTAGTTAAAATGCCAAAAATGAGCGATACCATGACCGATGGTGTAATTGCGAAATGGCATAAGAAAGTTGGTGATAAGATTAAATCGGGCGATGTACTGGCCGAGATAGAGACAGATAAAGCCACCATGGATTTTGAATCGTACCAGGATGGCACCCTTTTATATATTGGCGTTGAGGAAGGCAAATCAGTACCGGTTGACGCGGTTATTGCCGTGTTAGGTAAAGATGGTGAAGATTATAAAGCTGCATTAGAAGGCAGCGAAGCACCTGCCGCCGAAACTAAAGCCGAGGAAACCAAACCTGCCGAGGCAGAAAAAGCACCGGCACCTGTTGCCGATAAAGCGCCAGCCGCCGCACCTGCAAGCGCGCCTAAAGTTGATACATCAAAAATACCGGCAACCGTAATACGTATGCCTGCCCTTAGTGATACCATGACCGAAGGGATTATAAATAAATGGAACTTTAAAGTTGGCGATAAAGTAAAATCTGACGATTCATTGGCTGATGTGGAAACCGATAAGGCTACCATGGAAGTTGTTGGTTATGAAGCAGGCACCTTATTATATATTGGCCCTAAAGAGGGCGAAGCTGCACCTGTTAATGGCATTATAGCCATTGTAGGTAAAGAAGGAACAGACATTACACCTTTATTGCAGGATGCGCCTGCTGCACCGGCACCAGCCGCTGCAAGCGAGGAAGCTGCCCCTGCCGAAGCTCCTGCCGCTGAAACAACCGCCCCTGCTGCTGCATCTGCTGATGACAGCCGTGTGAAAGCATCGCCTTTGGCGAGAATGATGGCTAAGGAAAAAGGTATTAACCTGAATGATGTAAAAGGATCTGCCGAAGGTGGCCGTATCATCAAAAAAGATATTGAAGATTATAAACCGGGTGCAGCTAAACCTGCTGCCGCATCGGCTGCCCCGCCTGCTGAAACACAGGCACCTGCAAGCACTGCCCCTGCCGCTAAACCGATGACTATACCAACCTTTGTAGGCGAAGAGAAATTTACCGAGAAGCCGGTTAGCCAAATGCGTAAGGTTATTGCCAAGCGTTTGTCTGAAAGTTTATTTACCGCGCCGCATTTTTATGTTACCATGTCGATTGATATGGACCAGGCCATTGCCGCGCGTAATAAAATGAACGAAATAGCGCCGGTTAAAATATCATTTAATGACCTGGTATTAAAGGCTTGTGCCGTTGCTTTGAAACAACACCCTAATGTTAATTCATCATGGCTGGGCGATAAGATACGTTATAACGAACATATCCATATTGGCGTAGCCGTTGCGGTTGACGAAGGTTTACTGGTTCCGGTTATCCGCTTTGCGGATGGCAAATCATTAAGTCATATATCTGTGGAGGTAAAAGACTTCGCACAACGTGCAAAAGCTAAAAAACTACAACCTGCAGATTGGGAAGGTTCTACGTTCACCATTTCAAACTTAGGTATGTTTGGTGTCGACGAATTTACCGCCATCATCAATCCGCCCGACTCATGTATATTAGCTGTTAGCGGTATACAAGCGGTGCCGGTTGTTAAAAACGGCGCGGTTGTACCCGGCAATGTAATGAAGGTAACCCTAAGCTGCGACCACCGCGTGGTTGACGGTGCAACAGGTGCCGCATTTTTGCAAACATTAAAATCATTATTAGAAGAGCCGGTAAGGCTGTTGATATAATAGAGCCAAGATAAAGAATCAAGAGCGATGGGTTTTAGGGCCTGTCGCTTTTTTGTTTATGGCGTTTAGCATAAATGCGAGAAAAAAGGGTTAACATAACTTAACACAATTTAATGTTAATCTTGTCATAAATAATTCATTATTAAATATTTATGACAATTTCATTTAAAATAATGTTAACCTTATTTTACCCCTTCCCTCCAAGTCATCCTGAGTGCCAGCGAAGGATCTATACATGGATAGGTAGCGCATTCTACCCCATTACCCCCAACATAAAAGAAATAGCATCTTTAGAATGCAGTGCGGCCGACGCATACAACGAATCCTTTGCAGCTTCAGCGGCCCGTTTGCGCATTTGTTGCTCATAGGCTACAATTGCTGTGTGGAGATCTTCAAAATCTCCATAGGTTAAACATTTACTTAGTTCCAAAGCATCCAGCATGGCCATATTTACACCCTCGCCTGCAAAAGGCGGCATCAGGTGTGCGGCATCGCCTAATATGGTAAGATTGGATAAAGCTTCCCATGTTTGGTCTAAGGGCATACAATAGAGTGGGCGATAAACAAAATTAACGCTGGCGCTCTCAAATAGTTCCAGCCAAATATCATTCCATTTAGGATAGTTTGTTTTGAAAAGGTTGAGCATATCTGCCTTATTGGTAAAATCTATTCCGGATTCTTTACCCCATTTTTCATCTGCTTTAAAAGAAGTATAAAACACCAGGCTGCCATCGCCTTTTGAGCTTGCAATTAAAGTTTTTTCATCGCCAAAGGCAAATATTTTACCCCCATTTAATAATTCATGTATGCGGGGACTGGCAACTGCTGAATTATATACTGCCCCTTCAATAGCTGTTACACCACTATAAAAAGACTTTATTGGTGTAATATATGGGCGGAGTTTGGAGTTTGCCCCATCAGCAGCTATTACCAAATCAGCCATAGCCGAAGTGCCGTTTTTAAATTGCAACTTCCAGCCGTCATTATGTGGTGCGAGGGATTCAAAATGGCTATTCCATATTACCGTGCCCGGTTGCAGCGAATCCAATAAAATTTGTTGCAGTGGACCGCGATCTATTTCCGGGCGACTTCTTTCATAATTGGAGTTTGTTTCATCATCAAACAGGATGTTAGCTTGTTTGTCGGTAATGCGCATCTTATCTGCGCCCGGGCGGTAGTTGGCTTTAAATTCTTCCATTAAACCGGCTTCCTGTAAAGCTAATAAACCAGAGTCTTCATGCAGGTCGAGCGTTGCGCCTTGCGCGCGGGCATTTTTGTTTGCATCTCTTTCGTAAACGTTTACTTTGGCACCGTTTATTTGCAAAAGTCTTGCTAAGGTTAATCCGCCAGGGCCGCCGCCTACTATGGCTATTTTTTTATTGATAAGGGTATTCATTTTATCGTCTTTAATAGGATAGACGATTGGGAAGCGGGAATATTTTTAATAAAATGACGAATTTTCCAATTTTTGCACTGTCTTATCCTACAGCTAACAAAAACTTATATTCCGTTTCAAATAAACGTTCTGTAAAATGACTGTTTAAGTAACATCCTGGTCAACAAGAACTTGATTTAAAGCCCGATAAATATCAGACAATTGCTTTTCGTTAAATTCAGTCAGGGCTTCCGTAAGCGAGATCTTTTTGTCCGGGTCATTGTTATCTTTAATTATTAATTGCAAAACCTTATTGCCCTTGTATGTTGTCGTACCAAGGTTAATATAAGCATTTTTGATATTAATGCTTACCATGTATTTCTTCCCCCAAAGTTTCATACAATAATATTCAACAATATGTTCTTGCGGATAAATAATTATTTTGAAACTTAATTTCAGATTCAGAATTACAGCAAAAATCACGATGTTGGCTAGTATCGCAAAGAAGATAAAGCCCTTATCAAAAAAAACTAATAATAGCCACGGAAATAGCATAATAATAAATAAAACTGCGCGGATCAGTATTAATGAAGCGCGAAGGTTACTGTCGAAAATCATAATTTGCTTCACTGGAAATGTCCTTTTCTATGGCGAAAATAATAAATGTACCCTGAAACCATAATATTGGTTTCAGGGTACTGTAACTTTTAAATTTTTTAATAGTCTTTTATACATAAATACAACCCTTTAACATTTTTTAACAAAAAAAATTTACAAATAATTTGCAAATACGAAGTTTGTCGTACATCTTTGTACGAAGATATTCGTATAACATAAGAACATGGAATTTAAACCGACAGAAAGCGAGCTTGAGATTTTGCAGATAATGTGGAAGAACGGCGAATGTACCGTTAGGGATGTGCATGAGGAACTGGCAAAAAATAAAGACGCGGGTTATACCACTACCCTAAAGCTGATGCAGATAATGCATGATAAAGGTATGCTGGTGCGCGATACATCGGCCAAAACGCATTTGTACACTGCTCTTATCACCCGCGAGCAGGCACAAAATACCGCGTTGGATAAAATATTGGATACCGTATTTAAAGGCTCGACTGCTGATTTGGTGATACAGGCATTGGGGCAGCATCGTGCATCAAAAGATGAGATAGACGCGATAAAGGATTATTTGAAACAGTTTGAGAATAGAGATTAGTTATTAGAGATTAAAGATTAGTGAGTGGTGGTTATTTATAATTAAAGATTATTAGAATTTATAAGTTATGGAAAGCTTACTTTATAATATCAGCCAGGTTTTGGGCATTACCATTATCCACTCGCTATGGCAGGGGCTGTTGATCTTTTTTGTGTTGCGATTAATATTTTCGGCTGCGCCTGCATTATCATCTGTAAAAAAATATAACCTGTCGGCTGTTGCTTTATTGGGTATGGCGGTATGGTTTATTTATACTTTTTGTGCCGAAGCCAACGCTTACGATTGGAGCCCGGTTGCAGCCACTTATTCGCTTACCAATGGCTTTAACCTGCATGCCGTAGCACATCCTGATCTTCAGACAACTTTATATACTTCTATAAAAAATTACCTGCCGCTGGTATCTGTTATTTACGCCATTGGGCTGGTGGTTAATTTAAGCAGGTTAGGCTTTGCATGGAATAAAATTCGCCTTATAAAAAAGAGTATGATTGCTGCCGAAAATCTGCAGCCGCGTATTGATGAGTTTTCGCACAGGCTAAATATCAGCCGGTATGTAAAAGTTAGCTTTAGTAGGTTGGTTGATGTGCCTTGTGTTATAGGTTATTTTAAACCGATACTATTGCTGCCTATCACGCTCACATTCCAATTATCTGCCGAAGAAATTGAAACCATCATACTGCACGAACTATCGCACATAAAGGGTAATGATTTTTTGGTGAACCTGGTGCAGCAATTAATATCAGTGCTATTGTTCTTTAACCCGTTTGCGCAACTCATTAATAATATAATGAGTACCGAGCGCGAGAACCGCTGCGATGATATGGTAGTTGAAAAAACCCAAAACAAATTAACCTATGCCTACGCATTACTGAAACTGGAAGAAGTAAGGCAAGGCGAATTAAAACTGGCGCTGGCCGCCACCCAAAACAAGAATCATTTATTAAACCGAATTGAACGTATCATGGAAACAAAAACCCCTATCGGCAACATCCGCCCAATATTATTCGCGGTGTTATTAATAGCCGGCAGCCTGGGCAGCATAGCCTGGCTGAACCCCGAGATTAAAAATGGAAAAATTATCCTTAAAAATAGAATTGCTGCGCCTGCAACAGCTCGTATAGTGTCGGTTGCAGAACCTGCGGTAACAGTTGTGCCCGAGTTAAAGCACAAACATAAAATAACATTGGTAAACGATACCAGCAGGCTAAACCAGCTTGATACCAATAAAAAGAAAATTAAAATTGTTGTTGTAGACGAAAAAGGCAATACAAAAGAGTACAATTCTGTAAGCGAAATGCCTGAATCTGTTCGTGAAGATTTTTATAAAGACAACTCGAAGTTTAGTAACAATATGTTTATGAACTACAAGTTTTCAGACTCGAGCCTGTTTTCGAAAAAGCAGCTTGCCGAGCTCACTGCCAATGCAAAGGCTATGAGCAAACGCTTCAACAGTCCTGAGTTTAAAAAGCAAATGGAAAAGATGCAGTTGGATGGTAAAAAAATGAGCGAGGAAATGCAAAAACGCTTTAGCGATCCGAAATATAAAAAGCAATTTGAGGATATGCAGCTAAATGCCAAAAAGATGAGCGAAGACATGCAAAAGCGTTTTAGCGACCCCAAGTTTAAAAAGCAAATGGAAGACATGAAGCTAAATGGCCAAAAAATGAAGGAGGAGATGGAAAAGCGCATGAACGACCCTGAATGGAAGAAGCAGATGGAAGATATGAAGAACCAGGGTGCCGAAATGGAGAAATTTTACAGCAGCCCTGAGTGGAAAAAGCAAGTAGACGAAATGGCAAAGCAAGGTGAAGAAATGGGGAAATACTATAACAGCGACGAGTGGAAAAAACAAGCTGAGGAATTTGCTAAACAAGGCGCCGAAATGGGTAAATATTATAGCAGCGCAGAGTGGAAAAAGGTGCAGGATGAGTTAGTGAAAAACGCCGAAGAAATGTCTAAAAATATGAAGGATATGAAATTCGACTTTAACTACGATTATAATAACACCAACAAGGAAAAAGCCGAAAGGAAAGAAACCAAACCTACCGCAAAATCAAAAGCCGGGATTAAAGCAGATGTGAAGGAAAAGAAAGAAGTAAAGGAAAAACCTGAAAAGAAAGAAGCAAAAGAAAAGGCCGAAAAGAAAGTTGCCGAAAAACCGGAAAAGAAAGAAGCGCCTGAAAAACCGGAAAATTAAAAGTAAACCCAAGTTAATTATAGATTGGTTAAAGGCATCTCTTTGGAGATGCTTTGCCTTTTTATAGCGGCTGTTAAAAACAACCGAAGTTTTTGGGAAACCTTAAGCCATTCATAAATTGAATTTGTAATTTAGTATCCTCAACAAAAGGATACTTTTTTTTATGCTTCAAAAGCTCAGTATAAGTAATTACGCGTTAATTTATAACCTGGAAATAAGCTTTGGCAACGGGTTAAACATCTTAACCGGCGAAACCGGCGCGGGTAAATCAATTATACTGGGTGCGCTGTCGCTTATTTTGGGGCAACGGGCGGAAAGTCGTTACTTTTTTAATCAGCAAAAAAAATGTGTTATTGAGGGCACTTTCAAAATAGGCGGGTTTCATTTAAAAAGCTTTTTTGAAGAGAACGACCTGGATTACGAAACAGAAACAGTATTACGCCGCGAAATATCTGCCGATGGCAAAACGCGAGCCTTTATAAATGATACGCCGGTTAATTTAACCTCATTAAAACTATTAGGCGAAAAACTGATAGACATACACTCGCAGCATGCTACGTTGGAGATCAATGACCCCGAATTTCAATTATTGGTGGTCGATTCAGTAGCAAAGCACGATGAGCTGTTGAATGATTATCGCACCAAATTTAAAGCCTATAAAAAAGCTACGGCTAAGTTATCGCAGTTGATAGACGACAGCGACCGCGCCAAAGCCGACCTGGATTATTACCAGTTCCAGTTTGATGAATTGGAAAAAGCCGCGTTGGATGCCGATGAGCAGGAAAAGCTGGAACAGCAGTTATATACGCTAAATAATGCCGAAGAAATTAAGCGCAATTTATTAGGCGCCAATTATTTGATAAATGACAACGATGCCTCGGCATTGATGCAATTGCGCGAGGCGGGGCAGCAATTGAGCGCCATTGGTAAGTTTAATGCTGATGTAGAAGAATTACAGCAACGGTTAAATAGCGCCATCATCGAGCTAAAAGATATTGCCGCCGAGATAGAAAATATTGAACAGCGCACCCACACCGACGAGGCTATGGCGCTGGATATTAATAATCGCCTTAGCCTTATTTATAATCTGCAAAAGAAGCATCGCCTAAGCAGTAACGCCGAATTACTGGAATTGCAGGCACACCTGTCAGACAAAATACAACAAGCTGTGTTTGGCGACGAAGCCATTGAAAAACTACAACAACAAATAGCTGCCGATAAAAAAGAATTGGAGCAAATAGCCGCGGAATTATCAACCAATCGGGCGAAAGCTATACCTGCTATTGAAACCAATGTGCTGCAATCATTAGCAGAAATGGGAATGAATAATTCAAACCTAAAAATTGAATTGACCGCCCCAGGACATAACTCCCCTTCAGGGGGTTTGGGGGCTTTAGGGACTAACGGTTTTGATGCCATTCGCTTTCTATTCTCGGCTAATAAAGGCCATGCTTTGGCCGAAATGAGCAAGGTTGCTTCTGGTGGTGAGTTGTCGCGGTTAATGCTGAGTATTAAATCGCTGGTGGCTAAAAATACGGCACTGCCTACTATTATATTTGATGAGATAGATACAGGTGTATCGGGCGAGGTTGCCAATAAAGTAGGTCAAATAATGGAACAACTGGCCAATAATCTGCAGGTTATTACCATAACACACCTGCCGCAAATAGCCGGCAAGGGCCAAAATCATTATTTTGTTTATAAAGACGATACCGCTGCCACTACCTACACCCGCATTAAACAACTGAACAAAGACGAGCGCGTTTTAGAAATAGCCAAAATGCTAAGCGGTGATAAGCCCGGCGAAAGCGCTTTGCAAAATGCAAGGGAATTGTTGAGTCTATAAGCATCTAAATAGCACCTATTTTTCAATTTGTAATGATACGGGTGCAAACTGCAAACTATTATATAACTTTGTCCTGTTTATAAAAAATAATAACATGGCTTATAATTTATTAAAAGGTAAAAAAGGTATCATATTTGGCGCGCTTGACGAAAACTCTATCGCCTGGAAAACAGCATTACACTGTCATGCAGAAGGTGCCGAATTAGTATTAACCAATGCCCCTATTGCACTACGCATGGGTGCCATTAATAAATTGGCCGAAGCCGTTAACGCTCCAGTTATCCCGGCGGATGTAACTGTTGCCGAAGACCTCGAAAACCTGTTTGCCAAAACTAAAGAACATTTTGGCGGCGGTGTTGATTTTATACTGCATTCGATTGGTATGAGTATTAACGTGCGCAAAGGCATCCCTTACTACGAAAACAACTACGAGTTTACCCATAAGGGTTTTGATATATCGTCATTAAGCCTGCACCGGGTGTTGCAAACTGCCATGAAAATGGATATGATAAACGAATGGGGCAGCGTGGTGGCATTGAGCTATATTGCCGCCCAACGTGTATTCCCTGACTATAACGATATGAGCGATAACAAGGCTGTGTTGGAAAGCATTGCCCGTAACTTTGGTTATTACTACGGTGTTAAAAAGAAGGTACGTATCAATACCGTATCGCAATCGCCTACGCGTACCACAGCCGGCTCTGGTGTTAAAGGGTTTGACGGGTTTATAGATTATGCCGAAAAAATGAGTCCGCTGGGTAATGCAACTGCCGACCAATGCGCCGACTATTGCGTGACCCTGTTTAGCGATCTGACAAAAATGGTAACCATGCAAAATTTGTTTCATGATGGCGGGTTCTCGTATACCGGGGTTACCCAGGCCGTTATTGAACAAATGGCAAAATAACCTGCTATGAAAAAGCCCATCATCTTCTTATTGTTGTTGTTGGTAGTAGCGCAGTTAAGGGCGCAGGTGGTTTTCAAGTTTGCCTATCAGCCTAAAACAGCATATACCATTAATAAGGATGTGAAGATGAATATGACGGCGGATAATCCTGCGGCAAGTGCGCCCGGTGCCGCGCCTACCATGAATATGGTCATGTCTACCAATACTACCTCGGTAATTACTACCGGCGAGGTGCAGAGCGATCTTATCCCCATAAAATTTACCATGAAAGCCAACCAGGTAAGCGTAAACGTTAATGGCCAGGCTATGCCCACCGGTGATATGCCGGCCGAACCGATGCGGCTTTATGGCAAATATACTATAGCTGGTAAGTTAACGGTCGACTCGGTAGCTGGCGAGAAATTGGACGATAACCTTAAAGCACTTATGGTTAAAACCATAGAGGCCGTACAAAATGGTGTTACATTTCCCGATCGTGCTTTAAGTCCCGGCGATACCTTTACACAGGAAGTTCCGCTGGCGTTGCCATTCCCAGGACTATCGGGCGGTAATGAGGTGCATATAAAAGTGACCTATAAGCTGCTAAATATTGTAAATAATATAGCTGTATTTGATTACACACAGGTGGCCGAATCAAGCCCCGACGCCCAGGGACATAGCGTACCTATGGCTATAACCGGCAAGGGCGATGGATCATTCGAGTTTGATATTACCAATCACTTTTTTACCAGTATGACCAGTAACCTTACCATGACATTTGTTAATACCATGGGTGGTGTTAATATGAAGGGTACGGTTACAACGCAGTCGGTTGATAAGGTGGTGATAGCGAAGAATTAACGCTATCAAATTTCAAAACCATACTCCCTGTTTTTGCGTTTAATAATAAAAATGTAACCATGGCCGCTGCCAAAGTTTTACTGGTTGTATTGCTGCTTGCTTTTACCGGCATGGGTGCGGTGGATGTTGCGCCTAAACGAACCTTACATGCCGACGAAGTTACCGGACATTTTACGCAAAAGAATAAAGTAGAAACCGTATGGTTGGTTGCACCGCAAATTAATGCCGATGAAACCGGCTGCGTAACGCAAAGTAAATTAGCCAAACAAGGCGATTGTATTGCCAGCCTCAATTTCTCCGACTCTTCTATCCCTTCAATTAAAGTTAACGACTGCATTGGCGGTACCCCGGTTAATTTGGGCGACCTGGATAACGACGGCCTTGATGAGATTGGCCTGCTGCCTGAATGGTTTACCAGTTGCTGGCGCAATTACCGCGTGTATACCTACAAAAAAGGCGAGTGGATACTTGCAGTTGATCCATTCCCTACGCATTGTAACCAATGGGAGGAGAACCTGCAACCCATTATAAAAGATCCGGCAAAAAAGGGGAATGTTATTATTACGTATAGTGCTTTTGAGGGGAATGAGATTGTGTTTAAAAAGAAGTCGGTGGGGGTGAAGTAGGGTATTAACGCAACCCTCTCCCAGCATCATTGTGAACGAGGAACGAGTGTGGCAATCTCTGCGCGACAGGCAAACGCGCACAAATCAGTTAACGATATTTGGTTGTATCATGACAACTCACGCCCCGCTCAATTGCCGCGGGTAGGCTGTTACTTTTGGCTTGACCCAAAAGTAACCAAAAAGTCAAGCCAGGACAACCGCTACCACTTCACTGGCAAAGCTCCCGGCCGCGCGCCCTGGCAGGCCATTGCCCGCATTTTGAGTTGCGTAACACGAACCTGTTATTAAAACATAATTTATCATAATCTTCGCCAGTCGGTTATTTGAAAATATTCGTCAGCAGAACAGCTTCGGGCGAGATACGGCAAAACAATGCAGGACTGTGCGGCTGTAGGGCGTCCCGATAGCTATCGGGAGGAAATATTTGCAGAAGGGTGGGTCTTGAGCAAGTGCGGGGGATACCAGCGCACAAGGCGGCGCAATTGTTTCCGGCCCCGGTTTTGCCGTATCTGCAGCGCAGTGGCTACGAGCGCAAAGAAGCCTTTCTGATGACTTGATCTTTTGGTTCTTTTGTATCAAGACAAAAGAACAAAGCCAACCCGCGGCAATTGAGCGGGCCTACAGCCTGTATGATACAACCAAGCATTGTCAAAATGAATTGAATCTGCAAAAGAGACATTTCTTATACACCAAAATTTGCCTACATTTAATCTATGTACCTGCATATACTTGATATATTCCTTACTGTATTTCATGGCCTTATAGTAGGGTTTAACCTGCTGGGGTGGATATGGCCGCGCACACGGCGACTGCACCTGGTTTGCGTGGGCGTTACTGCTTTTTGCTGGTTTATTTTGGGTATTTGGTTTGGCTGGGGCTATTGCCCGGTTACCGACTGGCAATGGCATGTTAAAACCGCCCTTGGCGAACATAACCTGCCCAACGACTCATTCATTAAATATTATGCCGACAAAATTACCGGCACTAATATGAGCCCGCATGTTGTTGATGTGCTTACTTTTGGCTGTTTTTTTGCCGCTATTGCGCTCTCCATATGGTTTAATTTTTTTGCGAAACGGCGGAATAGACAGCCAGTAAAACTTCATTAAAAAGTTATTTTTGAGTGGCTTATTGCGATATGAAAAAGTTATACCTCATTCTATTACTATGTGTGCCGGGTTTGGCATTTAGCCAGTTTACGGCCAAATACCTGGATAGTGTACGTAATGAACGCATGATCGATTCGATGTTAAAAACTATGCCGGTTACCTATGCCGATACTTTTTATAACAATGGCATTGCCCAGCGCAAGCTTAAACATTACCAGGCGGCAATTGATTACTATACTGAGGCATTAGTATTACGCCCTAAATTTGTGGAAGCCATTATTAACCGCGGCGTAGTAAAAAATATTTTAACAGATTATAAAGGTGCCCTTACCGATTTTGATACGGCTATTGCCCTTAATGCAACCGTAGCCGAAACCTATAATGACCGGGGCGACACACGCCAACACCTACACGACTATAATGGCGCCCTTGCCGACTATAACAAAGCCATAGCAATAGACTCCAATTTTACCGAAGCCTATTTTGGCAAAGGTGTGGTATATGATGCGCTTGCCAAATACAAGGAGGCTATTGATAGTTATGACAAAGCCATAACAATAAGCCCTGCCGATAGTCATGCTTATAGTAATCGTGCCTATGCCAAAATTCATACAGGCAATTATGCAGGCGCAGTTGATGATCTGACTAAAGCTATTGAGCTTGCGGCGAGTGCCGAATTATATTATAACCGCGCAAGCGCTAAAAATTACCTGCACGATTATAAAGGTGCTATTGCCGACCTTGACAAAGCCATAACAATAAGCCCTAAAATAGACGGGTTTTATGTCATGCGCGGTTTTATAAAAGCTTACCTGCATGATTATGCCGCAGCTATTATTGATTATACAGTGGCAATAGCTATTAACCCACAAGCGGGCGATGCCTACAATAACCGGGGCAATGCCAATTACTTAAAAGGCACAAAAACTACCGCCTGTGCCGATTGGGTTAAAGCCGTGGAATTAGGCGATAAAAACGCAGCCGAAAGCATTAAGAAGTATTGTAAGTAACAAATGTTACGCAACTAGCAAGTTAGTCACACGCGGCGCGCGTGCGCCAGCGAGGGGAAACTATGGCGAACTAAAGGCGAGGCTATTGTTATACTTCAAACAAATTTCAATCAAAAACCCTCCTCGCATGTTTTACATTTATGAAAAAGCATACCACCATACCCAACGAGCCGGAGGAGATACCTATTGTGCCCGGGCATCCGGAGATAGAACGGCCAACGGATCCAAAAGAGCCGGAACTACCTGCAAAGGAAATTGAGGAGGTACCGGAGGAATTGCCGCCCAACCCTGAAAAACCAAAGAATTATTAAACCAACCTGTCATCCTGAACGGAGTGAAGGATCTTATACGCGCGATAAGTACAGCGGTTGCCTGTCAGTTGATCAGGATTCTTCGCTATCGCTCAGAATGACAGATCGCTTTTTGAGATAATGTACACTTGCCCGCGACCTGTCATCCTGAACGGAGTGAAGGATCTTATACGCGCGACGAATACAGCGGTTGCTTGTCAGTTGATCAGGATTCTTCGCTATTGCTCAGAATGATAGGGTGCTCTTATTTTGTAGGAGGCCAATCCATAATGTCTTTATTTAAAAAAAGCCAATCTGGATTTTCTGTTTCCACCAATTTAACTTTTTTACTGCGTAGCCATCCTTTTATTTCCTTTTCACGGTTGATCGCGTCGTTAACATATTGGTATCGTTCATACCAAACCAAATAATAGCATTTGTATTTATTGGTAAAGCTTTCTTTTTGATCAGTGCCGAAATAATGTTCATATAATCGTCTTTCTAAATTATTTGTTACTCCGGTATAAAGCACTTTTTTACTGGAATTGGTTAATATATAGGTGTAGAAATTGTATTGACGCATTTATAAATATGCAAATAATTATTAACCTAGCCTGTCATCCTGAACGGAGTGAAGGATCTTATACGAGCGATAAGTAGTGCGGCGACCTGCCTGTTTTACAAGACCTTTCACTCCGTTCAGGATGACAGGTCTTTTTATAGGCTCATCGTTGCAATCGTGGTGCCTTAGGCTACCAATTCAATTGATTGCCCGGTAACCTTTGGCAGGGTGAAATGAAAGTTGGTGCCCATGCCTTCTAAACTGGTGAAGCACAACTTGCCATTATGTTCGGCAATTATGCGTTTGCAAATGGGCAGGCCCAGGCCAAATGATTCTTCGCCCATGGTGCCTTTGCGCCCTACCCCACTGTTGCAGCTAAATATTTTGCGTTGCAAATGCAGGGGTATGCCAATGCCGCTATCTTGCACGGCTACCTGCACCTGGTTTGCGGTGCTGCAAACGTTTACGGTAATTTTGCCGCCGCAGGGTGTAAACTTAATGGCATTGCTTACCAGGTTATCAATAACACGGGCCAGTTTTTCGGCACCCATAGCTACCATTTGCGACGGGCCGGATATATTATAGGTAAGTTGTTGGTTTTTCTCGTCGGCTCTTAACAACAGCACCTTAACGCATAAAGGCACAATTTCATTAACGTCAGTCGGTTCAGGCTCGGCTTGGTTAACCCGGCTCTCGGTCAGTAAATTGCCCACCAGTTTTAACGAATAGCAGGTGGTTTCTTTGGCCATATTCAACATTTCGCGTTGGCTATCGGTTAGGTTATCATCGTCTAATAAAAAGTTCAATAAGGTGTACGCGGCGCCTAACGGATTACGCAGGTCGTGTGCTACAGTATACAGTCGTTGGTTTTCGGTCGGCAAAAATGGGTTGGCAAAAGCCGGCTGGCTTATGGGCCTGTCTATAGTTTTATAATCAGCACGGTTGCTCGAACCTACTGCATTTAAGGTAGTTTTTACAGCATCTACCACTTTAACGTCTGGGGCGCAGGTATCGATCATCATAGGTAATTGTATGCTAAAATATGAAACTATTAGTTAACAAACAGGGTGGAACATGAATTGTGCCAAAAGTGCATTTTCGTTATATGAAATTAAATTATATTTTTAAACAAGTATTAATATTTAATAAGCAACCAAAAAACCATAGAGAAATTTGTGTTCACCATGTTCACGGTTTTTTCGAAAAAAGCAAGGGTAATATTTGTAATTCATTGATTAACAACACTTTGTATTAAATAAACTAATATGCTGATTTATAGGGGATTATACGTTAATAGTTTTGAGATTGTTGCGGCTAATATTCAATTTATAGCTATTTAATTTAAGGTTAAGCAGTATTAGTGCCGTGTGAACATAAACAAAGCAAATATTATGCATGCATAGTATATAAGTAATTTAAAATTGGTTAATTTTGCCTACCAATTTTGCGCCATGGAAAGTGTTGCCTATCAAAGTACTAATAAAATACGTTTCGTTACCGCGGCCTCGCTGTTTGACGGGCACGATGCTACGATAAATATTATGCGCCGCATACTGCAAAGCAGCGGCGCCGAGGTAATTCACCTGGGCCATAATCGCAGCGTTGACGAGGTGGTTAACTGCGCTATACAGGAAGATGTGCAGGGTATTGCACTCACCAGCTACCAGGGCGGCCACGTAGAGTACTTTAAGTATATGCACGATCTGCTGAAAGAGCGCGGCGCGGGCCATATTAAGATTTTTGGCGGTGGCGGCGGCGTTTTTTTGCCGAATGAAATAGCCGAGCTGCAAGATTACGGTATCAGCAAAATATACTCGCCCGATGATGGCCGCACCATGGGCCTGCAAGGCATGATCAACGACATGCTGCGCAAATGCGATTTTAAAACCGTAACCCATCTAAACGGCGAGCTAAAACATCTGCCCGAAAAAAATGCGCATGATATAGCACGTTTAATAAGTTGGGCCGAAGCTGGGAACGATTTAAAAACTGGAAATTTAAAAGTCTCCCCTACCGGGGGAGATTTAGAGGGGGCTCCGGTTATTGGTATTACGGGTACGGGCGGTTCGGGAAAATCGTCGCTGGTTGACGAGATAGTCCGCCGTTTTTTAATGGAGACCGATAAAACGCTCGCCATAATTTCTGTCGATCCATCAAAACGTAAAACGGGCGGTGCTTTATTGGGCGACCGTATACGCATGAATGCGATAAATAATCCGAGAATATATATGCGGTCGCTGGCTACGCGCCAGGCTAATTTGGCGCTGAGCAAGCATGTGCAGGAGTCGGTAGATATTTGCAAGGCGGCAGGATATGATCTGATCATTGTAGAAACATCGGGCATAGGCCAAAGCGATACCATGATAACGGATTATTGCGATCTGTCGTTATACGTAATGACCCCCGAGTTTGGCGCGGCAACTCAATTAGAGAAAATTGACATGCTTGATTTTGCCGATATGGTGGCATTAAACAAGTTTGATAAACGCGGCGCATTGGATGCTATCCGTGATGTGCGTAAGCAATATAAACGCAATCACAAGCTGTTTACTGCGAAGGATGAGGAACTGCCTATTTACGGCACTATGGCGTCGCAGTTTAATGACCCGGGGATGAATGAGCTTTTCGCGAAGCTGATTCAAACTATCAAGGCGAAAACAGGCGTAGAGTTTAAATTAAAGACATTAGAAAATATTGGTGGCGATGAGCATGGCGAAAAGGTTTATATTATTCCGCCGGACAGGACACGTTACCTTGCCGAAATAGCCGAAAGCAGCCAGGCCTATACCGACTGGGTGAATGAGCAATGCAAAGTGGCGCAACAATTGTTCCAGGTAAAAGGTACAATTGAAACTTTGACCAAACACAACCAGGAAAACCTGCGCGCAGGCCTTGAAGATGTGTACAAACACTTAGAAGAGCAATTGCACGCCGATTGCAAGCGCCTGTTAAAAGAATGGCCCGGTGTAGTTGAACAATACAAAGCTGAGAATTTTATTTATAAGGTGAGGGATAAAGAAATTAAACAGCCGCTGTTTTATACCTCTTTATCTCAACTAAAAATACCTAAAATATCGTTGCCGAAGTACGAGGCATGGGGCGATATTCTGCGCTGGTTATTAACAGAAAATGTACCCGGCGAATTCCCTTATGCCGCGGGTGTATTCCCGCTTAAGCGTGAGGGCGAAGACCCCACCCGTATGTTTGCCGGCGAGGGTGGTCCTGAGCGAACCAACAAGCGCTTTCACTATGTATCATTAGGGCAACCGGCACACCGGTTATCTACCGCGTTTGATTCGGTTACTTTATATGGCGAAGACCCACACGTACGTCCTGATATCTACGGAAAAATAGGTAACGCAGGCGTAAGTATCGCTACGCTTGACGATGCTAAAAAACTGTATTCGGGTTTTGACCTTTGCCATGCATCTACATCGGTATCAATGACTATTAATGGCCCTGCGCCAATGTTGTTGGGCTTTTTTATGAATGCTGCTATTGATCAGCAATGCGAAAAATATATTACCGAGCATAAACTGGAACACTTGGTTAAGGCTAAGTTCAAGGAAGTTTACGACGATAAAGGTTTAAGCCGTCCTGTTTATAATGGCGGTGAACTACCTGCCGGAAATAATGGCCTGGGCCTAATGCTTTTAGGCTTAACCGGCGACCAGGTTTTACCTGCCGATGTCTACGCAAAAATTAAAGCTTATGCCATAGCAACCGTTCGCGGTACGGTGCAGGCGGATATTTTAAAAGAAGACCAGGCACAAAATACCTGCATATTCAGTACCGAATTTGCCCTGCGCATGATGGGCGATATGCAGCAGTATTTTATCAACGAGAAAGTGCGCAACTTTTACTCGGTATCTATATCGGGTTACCATATTGCCGAGGCGGGCGCCAATCCGGTTACGCAACTGGCGTTTACCCTAAGCAACGGCTTTACGTATCTGGAATATTATCTGAGCCGCGGAATGAATATTGATGATTTCGCGCCTAACTTATCGTTCTTCTTCTCCAATGGTATTGATCCTGAATATTCGGTTATTGGCCGTGTGGCAAGGCGTATTTGGGCAAAGGCCATCAAGAATAAATACAAGGGAAATGATAGGTCACAAAAACTAAAATATCATATTCAAACCAGCGGACGTTCATTACACGCGCAGGAAATTGATTTTAATGATATCCGTACCACCCTGCAGGCTTTATATGCTATTTATGATAACTGTAACTCGCTGCATACAAATGCTTACGATGAGGCTATTACCACGCCTACCGAAGAATCGGTACGCAGGGCAATGGCTATTCAACTGATCATTAACCGCGAATTAGGGTTGGCTAAGAACGAGAACCCGATACAAGGCGCTTTCATTATTGAAGAATTAACTGACCTGGTAGAGCAAGCCGTATTAACCGAATTTAGAAATATAAACGATCGCGGGGGCGTACTTGGCGCTATGGAAACCATGTATCAGCGTAGTAAGATACAGGAAGAATCACTTTATTACGAAACGCTGAAACATAACGGCGAATATCCAATTGTTGGTGTAAATACCTTCCTCAATAAAAAAGGATCGCCTACGGTAACGCCATCAGAAGTGATACGCGCAACCGAAGAAGAAAAGCAATACCAGATACATACCCTGCACGAGTTTCAAAAACGAAACGAGCATATTATTGCTCCATTATTGAAAAACCTGCAACATACTGCAATAGCCGGAGAAAACATTTTTGAAAGCCTGATGGAGGCCTGTAAATACTGTTCGCTTGGGCAAATATCGAATGCATTATATGCGGTTGGCGGTCAGTACCGTAGGAATATGTAAATAATTTGTATATTCCTGCATTTTATGATGGAGGAAAAAACAGTCACCTTTGCTTTCAGCAGTCAAAATTATATTGACAGCCATACGGTATTGTGGAGTACATATTTCGCCCGTATATCAAAGATCTACGCGGTATGGTCGCTATTGCCATTTATTATTATAATGGTTTATGCTTTTAGTAAGGATAATCCGTTAGCCTTGGTATTTGCCATTGGACTCACGATATATGCTGTGCTTAAATGGGTGAATTTATTCCGCAGTAAACGGCGGTATATGGATAATGTTTTGGCGAATGCCGACCGTATAGAACAAAACAACAAGCAAATAACTTATTCCTTTACTGATGAATGGCTGGAGTACCGTGACAGCGAAAAAAAGCTGGCTTACTCCTGGAGTACCTACACCTCATTTGAAGAAACAGATAGTTGCCTGCTCATAAAATTAATGGGCGAAGACGACCCGCAATTTATCATTGCAAGATCTGATATTGGCGACGAGGATTATGATGAGATAGCGGAATTGCTTAAACAGAAGTTGGAGCCTGAATCTTAAAATTAAGCTAATGCCGAATCCTGGCTCTTGATTCTTGTATCTTGATTCTACCCTTCAATCCACTCACCCACAATCTTAGCAGATAACAAACAAAGCGGTATACCACCGCCGGGGTGCACACTTCCTCCACAGAAATACAAATTCTTAATTTTTGACGAACGATTAGCATGGCGCAAAAACGCGGCGAATTTACTGTTGGAACTGGTGCCATAAATAGAGCCTTGATAACTGGACAATTTACTTTCAATGCTGCGTGGGTCGAGTATACTTTCGCATACAATTAGTTGGCTTATATCCTCGCCTAAGTTTTTAGATAATTTGGTTAATATGTTTGCTCGTGCTTCATTTATCAGGAAGTCCCAATCCTGCCCGGTATTTGCCGGTACGTTTATCATGGTAAACCAGTTTTCGCAGCCATCGGGTGCGTCGTCGGCTTTGTATTTAGAAGATATATTTAGATAGATGGTTGGATCATGGTAAATATCTTTTTGCTGCCAGATATGGTCGAACTCAGCCTTATAATTGGCACTAAAAAATATATTATGTAAGTCAAGGTTAGGAAACTTTTTGTTTATCCCCCAATAAAACACCAATGCCGAGCTGCTGCGTTCCTGCTGTAATATTTTTTTAGGAAATAACTTTGGATGATCTTTTAATAACCGGTGATAAGTAAACCAAACATCCATATTTGAGACAACAAGATCGGCATTAATAACCTCACCTTTTACCTTTATGCCTTTCGCCTTTAACCTTTCCCCAAAAACTATCTCATTAACCCGCGAATTATAGTGAAACTTTACGCCTAACAACTCTGCCAGTTTAACCAGTTCGGTAGTAATGCTGTACATCCCACCTACAGGAAAATAAGCGCCGTAATGCTGCTCTAAATGCGGAATTACATTTAAAGTTGCCGGCGCTGTATAAGGATTTGAACCATTATAAGTTGCATAACGATCAAAAAACTGCACCATGCGTTTATCCTTAAAAAAACTTTTATTTGCCTGGTGCATGGTTCGCGCAGCATCAATATGCGGCAATCGGAATATCGATCGAATTGTATCCCACTTGAAATAATTTTTTAAAAGATGAAGCGATCTTTCTAAAAAAACTTTATGGGTAATATGATATATATCGGCGCTATTCGCGATGTGTTTTATAATTTCATCGGCCGATTCATTGGTCGTGGTCGCTGCTTCACGGGCAAATTTTGCTTTATCGGCAAAGCCTTGTAACTGCGTGCCATCTTCATAAAAATAATTGCAAACGGCTTCCAGTTTTTTATAGGTGATATAATCAGCCGGGTCTTTTCCTGCCAACTTAAACAGCTCATCAATATATTGCGGCATGGTAAGCAGGCTTGGCCCGGCATCAAACCGAAACCCATCCTGTTTAATTTCGGCTAATTTACCACCTGCAAAATCATTAGCCTCAAATACCTCAACCGAACAGCCTTTAACAGCCAGGCGGATAGCCGCTGCTATCCCGGCTATTCCGGCACCAATTATTACAGCTTTTTTCGGCGACATATTCCAAATATACACCTATGCAAAATAAAAAAGCAGAACCCGTTAAGGTTCTGCTTCCCTTTGTGTGATAAGCTATTGTTAATACTAAAAATTAACTGATTGTATATTATTACAGTTGCCTTTGAAGATGGTTTTAAGAAAATTAAACTATTTATTATTTGTTTTTATATCAGCTATTACAGATTCTAAAAGTCTGTTAAAATCATCGGGCTTTTCAATCATAGGGTAATGCCCGGTGGCATGAATTTCCTTTATTTCATAAGGAATATTGTTCGCCTTAAAGCCATCGGTATAGGTTGTGTGAATATCGCTATTTATTAAATATAGTTTCTTTTTAGTGGCTTTTAAAGCCGGTACTTCATCATAACTACTTTCCATACTGGCAATAGCTATGGTAGAATCTGCATGATTAACATCATTTAATATGCGTTTCTTAATGGAATCAGCAGTAGTTTTATAAAACAGATCTTCGTTAAAATATTGGGTGGTTACCTTTTTAAAGTTCTTTTTCAATTGCGCAATAGCATCGGCGTAACTTGCTTTAGCCTTTGGGTCCCCGGGTTTACCAACACCTAAAAAGTTATCAATACCTACTATACCAATAACCCTATCAGGTTCATGCAAGGCGGCTTCTACCACCACATCGCCCGACAT
>Ga0206854_1009_pt1 | contig 65760 bp, 51 predicted proteins | sample Alteio_BWOrgCont_50_FD_152870 | JGI IMG/M metagenome (GOLD analysis project Ga0206854, IMG submission 152870) | Enriched cells from forest soil in Barre Woods Harvard Forest LTER site, Petersham, Massachusetts, United States -... | ecosystem: Environmental > Terrestrial > Soil > Temperate forest >...
TAAATTCCGCGGCGCTGTCTCCGAATGGGCGATGGCTGGCAGTTGGGGTGTATGGCGAGAATCCGTCGCTGCCGCGTGTGGAGATATGGGATGCGGTTACAGGCAGAGTGGTGCGAAAGCTGGCCGCGACAGCGGTTGTGAGCGCGGTGGGTTTCTCAAAGGACGGGAAAAAGCTGCTGACGGTAGATGACGGAGACGGCGTGCATGTATGGAATGCATTGGATGGCGTTGAGCAGCGCTGGATCAAAGGGAACATGCATGGCGCGGTTTTTAGCGCGGATGGAAATGCATTGGTGACGGCGAGCTACGACAAGATCGCACAGTTATGGAGCCTTGCGAGCGGCAAGGAGATGCAGAGCTACAAGGGGCATGCGAAGGATGTTTATGGTGTGGCGATTTCTCCTGACGGCAAAGAGGTGTTGACGGGAAGCCTGGATGAGACCGCCCGCGTGTGGGATGCCGCGACAGGAAGAGAGCGGCATGTGCTGGAGAGCCGCGCTGGGACACTGACCTCGGTGGCGACATCGCGCGATGGAAAATACCTGGTGACAGGCAGCGGCGACGGCAAGGCGCGGGTGTGGGACCTGAGCACAGGCACGCAGACACAAATTCTGGAGGAGCCACAGGGCGATGTGGATTCGGTGGCGATTTCTGCAGATGACCGCTTTGTACTAACGGGAGCTGGAGATAACAGCGCAACGCTGGGCAATACCGCCCGGCTATGGGATGTTGCGAGCGGCAAAGAGGTGCGTCATTTTGCGGGTCACACGGCACGGGTTTCCGCGGTGGCGTTTTCTGCGGATGGGCGGTTTGTGGTGACGGGAAGTTATGACAAGACGGCTCGGCTGTGGGACGCAGCCAGCGGAGCGCTGTTGCAGACGTTCGCAGGGCATACGCAGATTCTTGAGACAGTGGCGATTTCGCAGGATGACCGGATGGTGGTGACGGGTGCGGAAGATGGGTCCGCGCGGTTGTGGGATGCGGCCACGGGCAAACAGCTATGGAGTTTTGTGAATGAGCGGCACGCCGGCGTTCCGCTGGGAAGTTCCGGCGTAAACCTGATGACCGGTGAAGTTGTGCCGGCATATGCAGGCGGGGCGGGAGTGTGGTCGGTGCAGTTCTCTGCCGATGGGCGATGGGTACTGACAGGCAACGGCGATGGCTTGGTGAAGCTGTGGGATAGTGGCAGCGGTAAAGAGCTGCGCCAGTTTAATGCCTATAAGGATGAGGCTTCGCTGGGAGGCGATGTGGGGATCAAGTCTGTCGCATTCTCTGCTGACGGCAAAAAGATTTTGGCCGGCGGCAATGACCGGATAACGCGTGTGTGGGATGCGGCGAGTGGGAAGGAGCTGCTGCAGCTTTCGACCGGGGGATCGGGCGCGGTGAATACGGTGACTTTTTCAGCCGATGGCGAGACGGCGTTTACGGGCGGCGACGACGGCATGACGCGGATGTGGAATGCGGAGACCGGCGCGGAACTGGGTTCGGTAGTGAGTTTCAGCGATGGTGGATGGTCGGTGACGAGCGCTGGAGGAAGATTCGATACGAGTGATCTTGATGGTGGAGCTCCGCTGCACTGGGTGGTTGCAGACGATCCGATGCGCGCTGTGCCGCTGGAAATTTTTATGCGCGACTACTACACGCCGGGACTGCTGGCTCGGATGTTGCGGGGAGAGAAATTGCCGGAGGTGCGGTCTATTGCAGAGATTAAGAACCGCGTGCAGCCACGCGTGAGGGTTGAACGTGTGACTCCTTCAGAGACACAGGCGGGACGCGTAGATGTGACGGTGCAGGCGGAGAGCGTGACGGATGGGAAAGGAGTGAAGAGTGGACTGCAGGACCTGAGATTATTTCGCGATGGGCAGATGGTGGCGGATGGATATCGCGAGGGCGCGTTGAGGGACGGTGACTTTGTGTTTCGCAACGTAATGCTGAAGAGCGATGTGCAGAAGATGACGTTTACTGCGTATGCGTTTAATAGCGAGAGGATTAAGAGCGCGACTTCAACCTATGAGTATGAGGTGAAGGCTCCGGCGAGTGGAGTCGAGAGGCGGCAGGCGTTTCTGCTGCAGGTGGGTGTGAACCATACGTCGGCGAAGGGGTGCGAGCTGAGGTATTCCGTGAATGACGCTGAGGCGATGAGCGCGACGCTGAGTGGGAAATTGGGGGCGCAGGGATTTGAGGTGGTGGCGATGAAGCTGGAATCGGGTGGGAGTGCAACGACAAGTACAGAAGCAGGTCCTTCAGCTACGCTTCAGGATGACAAGTTCATTGGTGGTCCGAGCAAGGATGCGATTCGTGCGCAACTAAAGGAGATTGCGGCGAAGGCTACGCCGGATGATGTAGTGTTCATGAGTTTTTCGGGGCATGGGTATTCGGCGCCGGGTGGAGCGTTTTATGTTTTGCCGTCGAGCCTGCAAGGAGATTGCGCGCATGTAGATGATGCGCTGCTGAAGACGGCGATCTCCGCGGATGAGCTGGCGGAATGGCTGCGGCCGATCGATGCGGGAGAGATGACGCTGATCCTCGACGCATGCTACTCGGCGGAGAGCGTGCAGGCTGGGGATTTTAAGCCGGGGCCGATGGGATCGCGCGGGCTGGGGCAGATGGCCTACGACAAGCGCATGCGCGTGCTGGCAGCGAGCCAGAGCGATGCGGTCGCGCATGAATACGACTATCTGCACCAGGGGTTGCTGAGCTATGTGCTGGTGAAGGATGGACTGGATAAAAACAAGGCCGACTGGAAGCCGAAGGATGGAAAGATCACAGTAGGCGAGTGGTTAGGCTATGCGGCTGCTGCTGTTCCTGAGTTTAAGCCGGCGGGGCAAGGGGGAGAGAACAAAGGAACAACCGTGGAGAAGACGGTTGAGGCAAGCAAGAGTGTAGGCCAGGTGCCGGCGCTGTTCGACTTTTCGCGGGCGGACACGCTGGTGCTGGCGAAATAGTGCAGAGAGATTATTGTGGGCAGGTGGAAGGAAGCTTGCGTGGGCCGAGGCCGACGGAGTCTGTGAAGAGCTGAAAACATTGCCAGACGATGGGCAGACGAAGAGTGATGCCGCAGTAAGCCCAGGCGAGGTTGAGGTGTTCGAGGGCGCGGGCAAAGGCGCGGATGCCGTCGACTGACGGTGAGCCGTCGGCGGGATCGTAACGGAGACGCGTGATGGAACCGGCGGGGAGCGATTCGGCGTCGAGAAAGATGAGGCCGAGCGGGGAACGGTTTTCAAGCCAGCGTCGAAGCTGGCTGCAGGGGCCGCAGGTGCGCGCGATGAAGAGCTGTGCCGGTGGGCCGGCGTGGTACGGACGCCAGCGCAGACGCCAGGCGGGAACGGCGGCGCGGTAGAGCTTCCACGGCGTGCCGAAGCGGAGAGCGAGGTCGGTGTGTTCATCCCACGTGGCGAGGCCGACGGAATAAATGATGGAGACGATGGACGCGACGACAAGCCAGAAACTTTGCAATACGAATGCCCAACTGAGCATGACGATGGCGCAGGAAAACTGCATGGGGTTGGCGCAGTATCGGTAAATGCCGCTGGTGACGAGGAGTTGGGGCGGGTCGTAAGGGATGGGTGTGCCGTGGCCACGCTGCGCGAACTCCTGAACAGCGCTGACGCCGGGAACTGCGAGCAGAAGAAGAATCTGGATGATGACCTGGCGCGGAGTGGGATGCAGGTTGAGGAGCACTGACCATCCTGAGCTATTAAAGATGCTGGATGGAAAATGTTGCGTGAAGATGGAGAACGAGGCGGGGTGGAGTGCGAAGACGAGCTCCGGAACAAAGTAAAGGAAGAGCAGGCCGGAGAGGATGACCTGCAATGTGGCTCGGAAGTTGAGGTGCGTGTTGGCGAGAGTCCAGCGCGTGAGCAGCCATGAGGGGATGAAGACGATGGCGAGGCCGACGAACTCGCCGACCCACCAGGCTTGATGGCGATAGTGAACATCGGGATGAAGCGGCGTGAGGAAGATGTCGACGATCACCATGATGGCGAGAACTTCGGGCAGGTCGAGCATGGGAAAGACAAGTTGAGGGATGAGAGCCCAGAGAATGATCCAGCCGAGGTAAAGCTCGACGGGCATGCCGCAGATGGAAGGACCGGAGAGAGTGAAGGTCCACCAGCCGAAGAACAAATTGAGGCGCTGAAGAAGAAGCAGCGTGGTGAGACACCAGAGCGTGCTGAGCAGAAGCGCGGGAAAGGTGCGCGGGTTGCGCGGACGGCGCGGCTGCAGAAGACGCGCAACGATGATTCCCAGCACGGGAAAACTCAGCAGAAGGATGACGGAGACATATAAGTAGATGGAGGCCAGGAGATTTCTGACGATTTGGAAGCTGCTGTACATGGCGTTACTCCTTGACGGAGTTCATTTGAGCTTGTCCGGTGTGGCGTTAGCAGTGATGAGATATTGCGCGGACTTGTAGACAGCGAAGCGTTCCCAGGGCGTGAAGTACCACCAGGGATCGAGCTGGCGATCGAAGGAGATGCGCCAGGTGACGCGAGTGTGGGTAGCGTCGACAGGCGTGTAGGTGATCTCCGAAGTGCGCCAGTAAATCCACTGGGTGAGCTTGCTGGAATCGGAGACAGTATCGAAACGGACGTAGCCGGGGCGCGATGCAGTGACGTGCATGACGAGATCGCCGGGAGGGTCGCCTTCGGCGCCGGTGAAATGAATGGTGCGCGTGGAGTTGAGTGTGAGGCCGGTGCCGTAGGCGGCGATTGGGCGTGGGAAGCCGATGCGCAGAAAGCGCGGCAGCGGTGAAGCGATCGCCGGACTTTGCGCGAGAGCGGATTCAACATTGGCGAGTGGAGCATCGACGACGGCGGAAGCTGTGACCGATTGCGAGCGACTGTGGGTGAGCCAGGGGACAATGCCTTCAAGGCAAAACGGAAGCATGAAGAGAATGACACAACTAAGTGTGGTGGAGCGCTTGGCGCGGCTGCTATCGACGATAGCGCCGATGACGAGGCCAACGACGAGAAAGAGCGGTGAGGCTAAGAGGATACAGAGATAGCCTTCGCCGAGAAGCGGAGCGATGAGAAGAAGCGCAATTGCCATGCCGCGGAGGATGCTGCCGGTTGCGCTTCGGGGGCGTGGGCTTAGAGCAAGGACAATGGCGAGAACACAGGGAATACCAATGAACATTGCGCTGGTGTGCCAGAGGTGTGTGTTGATGAGAAATGTGTAGAGCGCCATGCCGACCCCGTAGGCCACAATGGCGATGGCGACGTTCTTCTGTGCGCGGCTTCGTGGTCCGGGAGGCCCGGGTTGTTCCGGTGGTTCAGGTTCAATAACGGGGACGCTGCTGGGGTCGAACGGCGGGATGCCGTTGGCAAGGGGCTTGAGCTGGGGTTCGGGATTGTTGGAGTCGGGCATGAGGCTCTCCTTCGGTTGGAGCGCGAATCAGTTGAGAGTGGGCAAGAGGTCGGCGTCGCGAAGCAGAGCGAGAATGCGGGTGCGCGCGGGCTTGAGGAGCGGAAGTTTTGCGAGCGTGATGAGCTTGAGGGTGAGATCGATGGCTCCTGTGGCGAGCTGACGGGTGCGCTTTTGCTGCGATGAATTGTCGTAGAGAAACATGACGAGCAGGCCCATCTGCAGCGACCAGAGCGCGAGCGGAAGAAGCTCAGCGAGATCCTTGGGGAGGCGCTCGGTGGAGAGAGCATCAGCGAAGATGAGCATGGAGCGACGGCGAATTTCCGCTGTGCCGGGGCCGAGGCAGGAGAGCGGATGATGCGGCTCTCCGGTGTAGCGGAAGACGACGCCGAGCAGCTTGCGGTCGTTCTGCGCGAGGTCGAACTTGGTGTGCATGGCGGCGTGAAGGCGCTTGCGGAGATCGTGGGTTGCGGCGAAGACTTCGGCGCAGAGACGCTCCTGCTCCGACTGCACGGCCTGGTAGTAGGCCTGGATGATGGCTTCTTTGCTGGGGAAGTAATAATAGGCTGCGCTTTTGGCGACGCCGGCGGCGGCAGAGACATCCTGCATGGTGGTGTTGTCAAAGCCGTGGTCGCGAAAGAGCTCGAGGGCGGTGGAGAAGATGAGGTCGCGGGTTTGTTCGCCTTTGGAGGTGGGCAGTTCATTTTTGAACATGGTCAAATTTTGAGTCTGAGCAAAGGGAATGTCAAGGAAATTTTGAACACGGTCAAATTAGGTGGCGGCAATGAGATCTAGCTGAGAGCCCAGCGCTCTTTGAGGTTGAGGAATGGGGACTCGAAGAAGCGGAAGCTGAGCCAGGAGAGGAAGATGGTTGCGACGAGCGCAATCGCTGTTGTGGCGAGGACGGGTTGCGTGGGAAAGAAAGCCACGCCGAAGGCGAAATAAACGATGTGTGGGATGTCGTGCAGGACATAGGCGCCGTAGCTGATGCGGCCGAGCCAGCGCAGCGGGCGCAGAGAAAGCGCGCGGTAGACGAGTGAGCCGGGTTGGATGGCAATAAGAATGGCGAGCGCGGCAATGAGGTCAACGAGTGTGAGGCCGTACGTAAATTTCCAGGTGGGATATTGCACGGTGGGCCCTGGGTTTTTGCAAACGGCATAGAGCCAGTAAAGAACGACGATGAGTATCAGCGGAGAGAGCAAGCGGGCGCAGCGAAGGAGACGCGCAGTGAGTGGTCCGCGAAGAAGGAGCGCAAGCAGACCACCGAGAAGCAGAGCATCGAGGCGAAAGGGCGTAGCGCGGTAGAGAATTTCTTCATCGAGCATCCATCCCGGCAGATGGTGCTGGCCGGCGATGCGCAGAGCGAGACAGAGGGGAAGCGTGAGAGCGCAGATCCAGAGGAGTGCGCGGCGATTGCGAATCCAAAAGACGAGGCATGGCCAGAAGAGATAGAACTGCTCTTCGACGCAGAGCGACCAGAAGTGGCCGAGGTAGAGCATGAACTCGGTATTTACAGGACGGGTGGCGTTGGGTTGAAAGTCCGCGAGCTGCTGGAGCGGAGAGCCGTCAATCAAAACGGAAGGATTGAGGAAGCGGAGATAGTTGCCGAGATATGCAGGCCAGGCGAGCCAATGCCAATTGATGTCCCAACGCAGAAGCGGATAGAGAAGAAGGATGACGATCATCACGCCGTAATAGAGCGGGAAGATGCGGAGGGTGCGGCGGATGTAGAAGTTACGTACGCGGTGCGGGTCGTTGCGGGTGTCGAAGAGAATGCCGGTGATGAGAAATCCGGAGAGGACGAAGAAAAAATCGACACCGGTCCAACCCCAGGGCAAGCCTTGATAGTGCTGCAGGAAGACAAGCAGGAAGGCGACGGCGCGCAGGCCATCGAGTGCAGGATAAAAGGCACGGTTTTCCGGGCGAGTGTGCGCAGTGTTGCCGGCAACTGTGAGATCGAGAGCGTGGGGCACTGTTGAGGAGGATATCGCAGGCGTGCGCCAGACTACAGGCTGCAGGAGTTGGGCTTATTGGACGACGAGAGTGAGGTTTTGGGTTTGGGTGTTGTTGTTGCTGTCGGTGGCGGTGAAGGGGATTTGATAGGTGCCGGGCGCTACGAGGTGGAGTGCCTCATAGATGTTGACGCATCCAGTTAAGGATTGGAAGAGTATTGCGGCGGCGCAGAGCATGAGCAAGCGGCGCAGGCGGGTGCGGCGGCGGAGAGCGAGTGGGAGCAGGAGAAACAATGCGCAGAGCGTGATGGTTTCTGAGCGTGAGCCTGGGCGGAGCGGTGTGGTGTTTGTGGCGAGCGTGACGGTTTGCAGCGAGAAGGTTGAAGAGGCGCTGCCGCCGGGAGTGAGGGTTACGGAAGAAGTAGAGAGTGTTCCGGTGGCGTATTGAGGAAGCGTGCCGAAGGAGAGTGTGAGCGGGCCGGCGAATATGCCGATACTGCTGAGTTGGATAGCCGCCGTCCCCGGCTTGCCAGGTGGGAGGGTAAGGGTGCCGGGAAGGAGGGCAAGGGAGAAGGTGTTGAGTGCGATGACTTCTGTGACGGAATTCGAGGTGGACGCGAGGAAGTAGCCGTTGGGGTCAGGCACAAAGACAGCCAGCAATCCATGCGTGCCGAGCGCGAGCGTAGTGGTGGTGAGCGTGGCTAGACCGGATGCGTTGACGGGGACGACGCCGATCACGGTGCCGGCATCCAGAAAACTGACAGAGCCGGCAGAGGGTGCGCCAGTGGAAGAAGTGACAGCGGCGGTGATAGTGACGGGCTGGTTCTGATAGGCGGGATTGGGTGAAGCGGAAAGAGTGGTGGTCGTGGGGATGGCGGTGACGACGAGAGTTAACTTTCCGGTGCTGGGGGCCAAATTATTGTTGCCGGCGTAAGTTGCGGTGATGGGATAGGTGCCAGGAGGAAGACCGGCAGGAAAGGTGTAGGCGGCTGCGCCATTTTGTCCGGCATTGACCGAGATAGGACTTCCGGAGCCGAGCGTGAAAGAAATAGGACCTCCGATAGGACCTGAGTAGCCAGTGGAGGCTTGAACCGCGAAGACGAGAGTCAGGGGTGTATCGGCAATAGCAGGATTGCTAGACGAGCTAATTGTGAGCGTAGATGGAGCGGCAACGATTTGGATGCTTGCAGTATTGCAGTTGGCGGGGTTGTAAACGGCATCCCCACCATAGCTGCATGTGAAGGTATGAACGCCAACATTTAGGCCCGTAAACCTAAGTAATGACTGCGGACCCTGAAACATCGAATTGAAGTTACCTTGAACGCCGTAGATATAGAGAGTCATGCGGCCTGTTGCAGGAGGATTTGCCCCAACCGTCGGAAGGAACAGGGTTCCGGTGACATCTGTGCCGTAAAGCAGTGGCCCGGGTGGGGATAAGACTATTGTCGGATTTGTTTGTACACCGGCGACAACATTGACTGTGGTGGTTGCGCTACTAGGCGCCAGATTTCCTGAAGGGACAAACGAGGCTGTTAGAACATGCGGGCCAACCGTACTGAAGCTAAATAAGAAGTTGTTGGTGGTGGAATCGGTAGCTGTTGCAGCAATGACAGTGTTTCCATCGGTGATGACCATCTTGCCGCTAACAAATGTGCCAGAGGCCACAAGGGTTCGTGTGCTGAAGCTACCGATCGCATTGAGACTTAATGTTGAGGGGGCAACCAACCACGTGGTCGTTGTGGTGATCAACGAGCCGGTGGCGACCTGTTGCGTGAGAGATGCCTGAGCCGATGCATGGGTCGCGTCGCCTGTATAAGTGGCCACAAGGTTGTGATTGCCGGCAGTAAGAGATGAGGTCGTGAAGGTAGCAACACCGGAAGAGTTTGGGGTGAGAGTGGCGAGAACGGTGTTGGTTGAGGTGTCGGTGAGAACGATGGGGGAGGGGATGGAAGTTGGATCCGCGGAAGCCGCGGTGGTTGTAAAGGTGACTGATTGCCCGAGCTGCGACGGATTGACGGAACTGGTGAGGGTAAGGCTGGTGGAGAAGCCGCTGGCTGAGTCGATGATGATGACAGAGATGGCGGGGGTGAAACTGCCTTGCCCGGGATACGTTGCGTAGAGGCTATGCACGCCGGGGGAAATCAGGAAATTGGAGAGTGTAGCCTGCCCTTTGCTGCCGATGGCAGATGTTCCGATTGGCTTGCTATCGAGAAAAAACGAGATACTGCCGGTAGGGATGCCGAGAGCAGAGGTTGCAGTCGCCGTGAGGGTGAAGTTTGCTCCGCCGATGCCGTTATAAGGCGATGAAGTGAGCACGATAGCCGTGGGGCTGGCGTTGGCGAGGCCAGAGTATTCGTAAGGACCGATATCGATGATGGGGTAGCCCTGGCCGGTGACGTCCTGCTGGCGGGGATTGCCACCAAAGTCAGAGACAAGACCAAACCCAGTCAGCTGAGTGAAGCTCTGAAGGACGCTGTTGTTGCCAGCATCAATTGCCGGCGACGTGGATTCGACCTGGAAATTTCCGGCAGCAATGTTGACTAGCTGAGGATCGGCAGAGATGTTGCCGTATTTTGCGGAGACATCGACACAAGAAGGGCCGAAGAAAGGCTGGCCGGCGTTGTAGAGGATGTTGTGATCGAAGATCGGCTGCGTTTCCTCAGAAGGTGCGGCATTGACGTAACAATTAATTGCAGGATGCGCGCTTGATCCACTGATGATGTTGTTGACGAAGATGACAGTGGGATTGCTGAACCCGTAGGAATCCGGGCCAGGATAAATTTGCGCAATGGGGGCGGGGGAACAGACGTTTTGATTGCCGGCGTTGTAATCCGTGTTGTTGACGATGGCATTGTTGGCGAAAACGAATGACAGGCCAGTGGCGGGATCGGGGTTTCCTTCAAAGGAAAGAGCCCCACCCCCGCAGCCGGCCTGGTTTCCGTAAATCAGGTTTTGCATGACGACAGCACCCTGGGCAAATTCAAAATGGATAGCTCCGCCAGAGCCGCCAGGAGATTTGTTATTGCGAATGATGTTGCCCTCAATGACAGGGCTACCCGACCAGACTGCGATACCAGCGCCACCATTTCCGCCAGCATCCTCATTGCCGGACTGAACATTATTTTCAATGGTGTTACCAATGACCAATGGCGAGTTATTAGGCCCGAGAGTGCCATTGAGATTTCCGCCAAGATAAATGCCGGCACCTCCACCGAAGCTGCACAGACCGTTGGGGTCCTGAGTGGCGGAGATTTCATTGGCAAAAATTGCGGGAGCTGCCTCGACCGATTCAATGCCCCAGCAATTGTTCTGCGTGATGACATTGTTCTGGATGGTAGGCGAACTATTCGTGATATAGATTCCGCCGATGGATTGGCTCGGGCTTGCGGCTGGTGCAAACTTGCCGCCGTTTCGAATGGTGAGGTTAGAAAGAATTGCGAACTGAGTTTCACCGGCAGCGAAGGTAACGGCCGGGCCATTGCCGCCGCCATCGATGATGGTGTTTGCTGCTCCTCCTGAAGCGCCCGAGGTGCTGATGACGGTGATCGCCTTGCCTTTGAAGTTGATGTTTTCGAAATAAGTGCCGGGGGAGACGAGGACGGTATCGCCCGGGCTGGCGGCGTTGATGGCGCTCTGAATGGTGGTGTAGGACTGGCCGGGGCCGACGTTAAGCGTGGCCGCGAGAGCGGAGGCCGTGGACATCGAAAGGCAAAACGCGAGCAGTGAGCGCAGCCGGAGCATAGAGGAGCCCTGAAAAGATTGTCCAAATATATATCTTGAGACGGGGCTTAGAGGAGCGCGAATTACGGTACGCCGGAAAAAAGAATGCGCTGCGGAAGACCGCAGCGCATTCGCGAAGTTGGAATACGGGTTAGAGTTCTTTGACCCCGTCAACAAAGGCCTTGAGCTTGCGGCTGCGGCTGGGGTGACGCAGCTTACGGAGGGCTTTGGCCTCTATCTGGCGGATGCGCTCGCGAGTGACCTGGAAGGACTGGCCAACTTCTTCAAGCGTGTGCTCGGAGCCGTCTTCAAGACCGAAACGCATCTTGATGACGCGCTCTTCGCGAGGAGTGAGCGTGCGCAGAACCTGCGACGTGTACTCCTTGAGGTTGACGCTGATGACGGCGTCGGAAGGCGAGACAGCCATGCGGTCTTCGATGAAGTCGCCAAGATGCGAATCTTCTTCTTCACCGATGGGCGTTTCGAGCGAGATGGGTTCCTGCGCGATCTTGAGGACCTTGCGGACCTTTGCGACAGGGATGTCCATGCGCTTGGCGATCTCTTCTGACGATGCTTCGCGGCCGAGCTCCTGCACCAGTTGACGCGAGGTGCGGATGAGCTTGTTGATGGTTTCGATCATGTGCACCGGAATGCGGATGGTGCGAGCCTGATCGGCGATGGCGCGAGTGATGGCCTGACGAATCCACCACGTTGCGTAGGTTGAGAATTTGTAGCCGCGGCGGTACTCGAACTTGTCGACGGCTTTCATCAGGCCGATGTTGCCTTCCTGAATAAGGTCGAGGAACTGCAGGCCGCGATTGGTGTACTTCTTGGCGATCGAAACGACGAGGCGCAGGTTGGCTTCGATGAGCTCGCGCTTGGCCTTCTCGGCATCCATGTCTCCCTGGATGATTTCGCGCTGCGTGCGCTTGAGAGCTTCGAGCGTGATGCCGGCATCGGTCTCTACGCGTTCGAGATCGACGCGGCAGTTGCGCTGCTGGCGCTTGTATTCCTTCTTGAGCTCCTCGGAGCGCGAGGCCTCGAACTTGTTCTCGAGCGATTTAATCTGGCGCTCGAGAGTGCGCATGGAGTCGACAGTCTTGTTGACCTTGTCGAGCAGGCGCTTCTTTTCGCCGTTGGTGTACTTAAGCTCGCGGACGATGCGGGAGACGCGAACGTTCTCGCGGCCCATGAGCCAGCGGTTCTTGCGAACGAAGCGAGTCTTGGCCTTGGCATCTTTGCCTACGGGCGCTTCTGACTTGGCGAGAAAGTCGGCAGCCTTCTTCTGGTGCTTGACCAGCTCGTCGATGCGAGCGACGGTAGCTTTGACGCGAGCCTGAAGAATTTCTTCGGTGAGCTCCTCTTCGTCGAAGGTGACAACTTCTTTAATGTTGCGCACGCCGCGCTTGAGGTCTTCGCCAAGGCCGACGATCTCGCGAATAACGATGGGCGAACGCGAGACAGCTTTCATGACGCGCATCTGGCCGCGCTCGATACGCTTGGCAATTTCCACTTCGCCTTCGCGGGTGAGCAGCGGCACGGTGCCCATCTCGCGGAGATACATGCGGACGGGGTCATTGGTTTTTTCGAGCGTACCGGGCGAGAGGTCGAGCTCTACATCGTCGGAATCTTCGGCTTCCGCTTCGGCTTCTTCAGCTTTTTCTGCGCGCTCACCGCGACGGCCTTCAGCGAGAACATCAATGCCCTGAGTGTTGATGGTGGTCATCAGGTCATCGAGCTCGTCGGGCGAAGTGATCTCGCCGGGCAGAAGGTCATTGACCTCGCCGTAGGTGAGGTAGCCCTTCTCCTTGCCGGTGTCGATGATGCGGTCTACGTCTTCTTCGTACTTATCGATTTCTTCAGCCACGGTGGCGCTCCTGGAAGGCGCTCAAAAATGAGCGCGAAAATTTTTACGAGGGAACGTGCTGCAAGTCGTCAAAGAGCGGATCTTGCGCGAGGGACTTCCCTGGATATTGCGGGTCGCTGGGACTGAGGTTGCGGTCGATGCCGCGGGCGCAGGTTGAGCAGACATTTGGCCGGTACAGCAATCCGGCGATCAGGGAAGGCTCAACACTCGGAGGCGCAGGTCTCCAGCGAGTACAAGTCTAACAGTTATTTGACGCTTTTCAGCAGCAAAAAGGTGCAGAGAAGCGGGTTTGGAACGGGGTATTTGCCCCAAAACGAGGCAAAATGGCAGAGTTTTTGGATGGGATTTCTAAAACCCGTGCCGCCTCCAGGCTTGCAGCCATGAGAGGGTGATGGATTGCCATGTCGGATTGAAGAAAAGGGCCGTAGCGGTGAGGCCGACGAAGACGATGAAGCCGGAGGCGACCAGGAACTGCTTCATGATGCGGTTGTGCTTCCAGTCCCACAAGAACATGAGGATAATGATGAGCACGGTGCCGCCCTCGAAGAAAAAGTAGGTGCCGAGGAAGGTGGTGGGTTGTGGGCGGAAAAGGCCGAGGAGCCGGGAGAAGCCCGCGTCACTGATACAGATGGTGGCGAGCATGAGCACACGGCGATGGGCGGCAGAATTGCGGCGGAGGAGAATGCCCCATGGCAACAGCACGGCCATGCAGAGGACTCCGCTGAAGGCGATGGAGAGAAATTGCGGAGGCAGAGAGCCCGGAGTGGTGAGGTTCAGGGCCTGCCAACTGAGCTCAGACAAGGGCGCGATGATGAGGACGAGGGCGGCGTATCCGGCGGCGAACCAACCGAAGGTGCGATGGAGCTTGATGTTGCCGGTTTCGACCATGAGGACCAGCGCGGTGGCGGTGAGCAGCCAGCCGGTCGTGGCAATGGCATGGATGTGGACGATGGTGGGAACGGCCGGCTTCTCACGCAGATAGTTGTGCAGGTCGAAGCCGAAGCCGAGGCCGACGAAGATCCAGAAGATAGCGAGCCAGACAAGTGCAGCTCTGCGGTCTTCACGCGCAGGCCAGGATGCGGTGGAGTGAATGTCCAACGGTCTTCCTCTTTTCCGTCAGAAAGCAGAATTGGTACGAGTGGGAACATTCTTGCACATCAGCCCATCAGTATCTGGCGCACAACTGCGATTTGCCGCACGAAAGTGAAACGGCCCACGAAAGGTATCGTGGGCCGTTGGGTTGGTTGCGTTAGTGTGAAGCTTCGAGCTCGCGGATGTACTCAACGACGGGCTCCGAGAAGCCGTCGATGTGCTGCCACGAGCCGTAGCCGACACCGTTCTTTGCGGAGGCGACGTTGATCACGTAGCCCTTGCCGCGCGGCGCAGGAACACGGTCGTGCGACTGCTCGTCCGTGATGACGACGATGCGGTCGTACTCGCCGGTCACCGCGTCGAGCGCCTTGCCGAGGTAAGTCCCGCTGTGCGGCTGCGAGACCTCCATGGCATCGCGCAGAGCGAAACCACGGCGCGGCGCGATGAGCTGAGCACGCTCCGAGAAGGTATAGATGCTGACCTTCTCGCAGATCTCACGCAGCAGAACGGCGAGGCCGTAGGCAGCGTCCGTGCGCAGCATCTCCGACTTGCGGGAGAGCGGCGCGATCATGGAACCGGACACGTCGACGAGCAGCACCGTGCGGCCCGGCAGCTTCACAGTGTTGGCGAGAGCGCGCAGCATGGCACGCTCAAGCGACTCCTCGAGCTGCGGCGCATAACGCGCAGCGGCGAGAAAGCGAAACGGCAGAACACGCTCGGGGTTGAGCGCATCGATAGCCTGCTCCACGAGAGCCTGGTCGACATCCGCAGCCTTCATGTTGCGAAGGTTGCGGAGCAGAGCGAGCGCACCGAGCTTGCGCTCGATGAGCAGACGCTCCCAGACGGCACGCTTGTGCACGGCCGGCTCGACGCCTGCCTCAGGCGCAGCGGAGAGCGCGACCTCCCAAGTGTCGGGAGTAGCGAGCTCGCCGGCGACGAGGCGCTTCCAGAGCACAGCCTGCACGGCATCAACCGGCTTGGCGTGGCAGAGGAAGAGCACGTCGCGGAGACGGACTTCGCCGGCACGATCGTACTTGGCGAGCGCGTACTCGTCGAAGCGCGTGAACGCCGCCGCCAGACCCTTTTTGACCTGCGCGGAGAGCGGCGCGTTCTTAGCAGAACCTGCGCTGTCAGCCCAGTAGATGGCGACGAACTCGGCGAGTTCATCGGCACGCTGGATGACGGTGGCGAGGGTCTCAGCAACCAGAGAGCGGTGCGAGGCGTGACGCGCCATCTCGCGAACGAGAAGGAGCGGCACGTGACGCAGCTTCATGGCGGTGCGAGCCTCGACGGCGAGCGCTGCAACCTGCGCGACCGGGACCTGGGGCACGAGCTCGGCGATGCGAGCAGCAATGGTGAGCCCGTCCTCATAAAACTCACGCTCCCAGAGCATGCAGGCCAGCACGGAGCGGCGCAGTGCCTGCTCCGGAGAGAGGCGAACGGCGGGCGCACCTTCATGCGTGTGCGGCTGGCCGAAGCCAAGCAGCGGCTTGAGGGCGGTTAGTTTGAGGATGTTGAGCTTCATGGTGGTGCCTCCTGGTTTTACGAGCAACTCAGAGTTACGAGCTGCTCGGTGTTAGTTACAACGAGTTATGCCGGGGAATAAGTGACGACGGAGAGTTACTAAGTCTGAGCTACTACAGACGCAAGTCTGCGACAGGAATCGAACCTGTGACCTCCGCGTCGTTTGCACGCACGCGGTGCTCTCCCGAGGTATCCGTTGTCTTCGCCACCGGCGAAGTTAGTTTGAGTTAGTCATCGCAGTCGCCGTCGTCTTGTGGGCCGACGGTGACTTTGACGGGTGGAAACATTCCGGTCTTGAAGCCGACGGGCTTCAAGGGCGCCGGAGTGACGGTGATCGCGAGATCCTTCATCTGCTGCCAGTTCGGACGATTCTTGTCGTAATAGCGCGAGCACTCATAGACAAGGAACGGAATAATAAAGTTCGGCTGAGCATAGTCGCAAATGGTTACGAGCTCGGATTCGCGGTAGCCGCGCATGATGAGTGCATAGCTACACGTTCGGCAGAGTGATGCCGAGCCGATGGGCGTGCCGTCTTTGACAATCGATTTGCTCATGACACTTCTGCTTTCTAACCCGGAATCGATCCGGAAGGTTGGAGTTGAAACAAGGGCCGGGAACAAGGCGAAAACAGCGCTGACGTTGCTCTGCCACTGAGCTACGCAGGGTTTACGCCTGCGGCAGGATTCGAACCTGCGACCTACGGCTTATCGGGCGAAGTAACTGTTTTCTACGCCACGGCCCAAAATTTTTGCACGCGACCGCACGAGCCTGCCGAAGTGAGAGTGATAGCCGCACTGCCGGCAGGCTCTCCGGCCGCTGCCGGAGAAATTGTTCAGGCCAGGGAACAAGCCTTCATGGATTTAAGGGGAGTCGAACCCCGCTGCCTTGCGGCAGTCCCGTCCAGAAGTAGCCATGAAGTACGCCACTGGCCAGAGATGGCGCGGGGAATGAGCGAGGGCAGTTAGTTCAGAATCGAGTAACAGTCGATGGAACTGGCCTCTGCGCCACCGCGCGAAAGCTGGATGATGTTTTGTTGGGATGCTAAGGGTGCTGTACTTATCGCGCGGAGCCGATAAAGAGCCAACCCCGGCGATTGCCTGCGAAGCATTTGGCTTCTGGCAACCTGAGCATCGAATTGTATTGATGCAATGTCATCGGGGTAATTCTCCTAAGCAGTGCTTACTTTCTCATGCGGGTTGAGAAAATGCAATAGAAATTAAGGATAAATTGCGATTTAATTTGCGCAATTTATTCGATATGAGTTAGCGGTGGAATTAAAGAGTGAGGGCGAAAAGGAGGTCGCAGCAGCACTGGTCGCCGACGACGAAGGTGCGGGTACCGATCTCTACGAATCCGTTGCGGCGGTAGAAGGCGATGGCTCGCTGGTTGCCGGCATTGGTGCCGAGGAGCAGACGATGCGCGTCGAGGGAGCGGGCATCGGCGATGGCGGCGTTGAGGAGAGCCTGGCCGCCGCGCAGGCCGGGGATGGGTTGGCCGTGGGAATCGAGAACAGGGGTGGTGCTGGAGCGGAAGCGGGAGAAGAGATAGATGCGCTTGAGCTCGATGTCGCCGGGGAGGACGACGTCGGGAGAGAGCTCGGGGGCGACAACCATGGTGAAGCCGACGGGAACATCCTGGCCGGTGAGGGCGAGGGTGATGCGGGTGGTGGTTTGCGCAAGATATTTGGCGTAGGCGGCAGCGGTCTGATGCTCGGCGCAGAAGGCGAGGATGTCTGGGCCGGGCAGCATCCAGGTGTAGGCCTCGAGAAATGTGGCGGCGCCGACGAGGGCGAGCGCGGGTGCATCGGCGGGTGTGGCGGCGCGGAGGGTGAGGGGTTCGACCGCGGGTGGCTCGGGAACGATGTAAGGTTGGGGCTGGTTGGGCATGATTCGGTGATGTCCATGGTAACGGATGAAAGAAGCTGCCTTATGAGTGCGGCGATAAACTTTAAGTATGGGAATACGTGTTCAGTTCTATGAGGATGTGGGTTTGTGCTGGGCTGCTGCCGAAGAGTTTTTGAGGTCGCGCGCAGTCGTTCACAACCTAATGTTGACCATCCTTGATGGGCGCATGATGCGGCCGGAGCCGGGGCGCTATTGGGTGGCAAGTCGTGAGGGCCAAGTGGTGGGCATGGCGTTGCAATCGCCACTGGTGTATCCGGCGACGGTGGTGCCGATGGAGCCTGAAGTTGCGGCTGCGATTGTCGACGCCATCGTGGATGCGGGCGTGAGTCTGCCGGGCGTGAATGGCGAGGCAGCTACGACAGCGAGCTTCGCCGGACGCTGGACCGAGCGTACGAAGTCAGGAGCGTTTCCGGTTCAGGGGCTTCGGTTGTACGAGTTGGGTGAGCTGCAACCGGGCGCTGCCGTTGCGGGTGAGCTGCGGAAGGTGAAGGCTGCAGAGCGCGAGCTTGCGCTGACGTGGATGCGCGCATTCGCCATAGAGACAGGCACGCCGTCGAACAGTGCGGAGAAGACGATTGACACCGCGCTGGAAGCTGAGCGGCTTTGGTTTTGGGACGATGGCGGCGCGGTCTCGGTGGTGATTGGTGGCAAACCGATGGCGAATGTTGTGCGGGTGTCGTTCGTGTACACGCCGCCGGAGTTTCGCGGGCGCGGATATGCGGGCGCTTGCGTGCATGAGCTTTCACGGCGAATGATGAGCGCGGGTCACCGATGCATTCTGTATACGGATCTGGGGAATCCTACGTCGAACTCGATTTATCGAAGGATTGGATATCGCGCGGTGATGGAGGGGATGCAGTACAGGTTTGCGTGATGGGTGGTTCGTCGAAGAGGTTGGCGCGAGGGCGTGATGACAGTTCAAGAGAAAAACACGGTCTATGCGCGGCTGGCTGAAGAGCTGGCGGCGGATGCGAGTGTGCCGCAGGCGGTCCGGAAGCTGGCAGATGATGCGCGGGTGACGGTGCGGCGCAGCGGTATGCCGGACAAAGGAAAATGCGTTGTGTACTGGATGCAGCGGGCACAACGCGGGTGGGACAATCATGCGCTGGATAAGGCAGTGGCTTGCGCAAATGTGCTGGGGCTGCCGTGCGTGGCATATTTTGCGGCGATCAAGGATTTTCCGCATGCGAATCTGCGGCACTATGCATTTCTGAACGATGGGCTGGCGGATATTGAGAAGGATTGCGCGGAGCGAGGTGTAGGTTTTGTGGTGCGGCGCTGGCCGGATGAGGATAAGGAACGATTCTTCTCCGATGTGGGTGCGGCGATGGTCGTCGGCGATGAGAATCCTATGCGGGTTCCGGAGCAGTGGCGGGTAGATCTAGCTGAGCGGCTGAGAATTCCGTTCTGGACGGTGGATGCGGATGTAGTGGTGCCTTCGAAGCTACTGGGGAAGGCGCAGTTCAGTGCCGGAGTGGCGCGGCCGAGGCTGTATGCGGCGATGCCGGAATTTTTGCAGCCGTATGCGAATGAAAAATCACATGTGGAGTGGAAGATGCCGCGTGGGTTGAAGCGCGAAGATGTGCGAAAGGATATGACGCGCGACTGGCCGGACTTCGACCGCAGTGTGAAGGCGGTGGAGACATGGCGAGGCGGGCGACAAGCGGCGATGAAGCGGCTGAATAAATTTTGCACGGAGATGCTGGAGAGCTATGACGGCGACCGCAACAAGCCCGAGATGGATGGAACGAGCAAGATGAGTCCATGGCTGCATTTTGGGCATGTAGGGCCGGTGACGATTGCGTTGGCAGTGGATGTGGCGGCGAGGAAGAATCCGAAGTTGAAGGAAGCAAGAGACAGCTACTTCAATGAGCTGATTGTGTGGCGAGAGCTGGCGGTGAATTTTGTGCGCTACCAGCCTCAATATGATTCGCCGGAATGCGCTGACAACTGGGCGAAGTCTACGATTGCCGAGCATGATCGGGATGAGCGCGAGGTGCTGTACAAGCTGCCGGTGCTCGAGGAAGGAAGAACAGGCGATGAGCTTTGGAATGCGGCGCAGATACAGATGGTGCGCTATGGATGGATGCACAACTACCTGCGCATGTACTGGGCGAAGAAGATTCTGGAGTGGACGCCGAATGTGCGCATCGCGATGAAGGTGGCAATTTATCTGAACGATAAATATGAGATCGATGGGCGCGATCCGAATGGGTATGCGGGGATTGCGTGGTCGATGCTGGGGAAGTTCGATCGAGCATGGTTCGACCGTCCGGTGTTTGGGAAGCGGCGGTATATGAGTGCGGCGAGTACGGGAAGGAAGTTTGATTCGAAGCGATATATCGAAGAGATGAATGGATTGGGATGAACCCCACCCATGCGCGATAAAGCTGCGCATGAATGGGGCACCCGGAGTTGTGGCTGATGATTAGTGAGAGACGGAGGTGGGGACCCAGCCGTCGGAGCCGGCAAGGTAGGTGTCGGGGGTGTAGCTGTTGGCCTGGGTGCTGGTGAGATAGATGGCATGGCTTTCGCGGGTGTGATTGGTGTAGCCGATAGCGCCGGGGCCGGTGCTGCCGTACTCAGAATAAGTAGCGGTGGGGAGATTGTTGGTGGTGCCGGGAGTGAACTCGATCCAACCGGCGGCGTTGATGGGCGCCTGCAGGCTGGTGTCGACGACCGTGACGGTGGAGAGCGCGGACCAGGGGCGGCCGAGATAATCTTTGGTCATGCCGGTGGCGGGATTGGAATTAACTGTCGAGTGCCAGAGGACGTAGCCGCTGAGATAGTTGGTGAACTTCTTGTTCTGCGCGGTGAGAGTGGTCTCGTTGCCGATGGAGCCCTGATTCTCATCGATCTGGAAGGTGCAGGTGTCGAAAACAGAAGCGCCATCGCCGAAGACGAAGTCGACATCGCCTTCGATGTAAGAGCCTTCAATGTATTGCCGCGCCGGAGTGCAGGTGGTGCTGGTACAGCCTTCGCTGCCAAGGAAGAGCGTGTCCTGGCGGCCGATGAGACGGACATTGCGGAGGACGGATTTATCGGCATAGAGGAAGAGAGCGACAGCCTGGTTCTGCGTGTGGCCTTCCTGGGTGTAAGTGTTCTGGATCTGAATATTCGAGGCATAGAAGCCGGTCGCGGTTTTGGTGACGTCAAGCGTCGCAGACTTTTCGTCGCTGCCGGAGGTGGTGTTCGAGCCGTCGGCTGTGAGCACCGTTGCCGATGCGCTGGAGCCCTGGCCGATGAGCCAAACGTTCGGCTTGGTGATGGTGGCTTGTCCGGTGTAGGTGCCGGCTTCGACTTTGATCTCGCCGCCGGTGCTGGGCAGCGCGTTCACGGCGAGCTGGACGGAGGCGTAATGGCCGGTGCCGGAGCCGCCGACGAAGACGATGGTCTGAGCTCGCAGCAAAGCTGCCGAGGCAAAGAGTGTGAGGATGAGAGCAGAGAATTTCAAAGCGGGGTTTTGCATCGTGATGGTCTCCTGGCCGGCGCGAGGGTGTTTGCCGGCACGAATGGTCGGTTGAGGTTGGATCGCGCGAAGTGCGCGATATAAATGTGGACCGCAGGGAAAAAGTGATGCAGAGGAGCGCTCAGGTATTTGCGGCGCAGAAAATCTGTCTTACAACTCGGCGAAACTGTATACAGGCGGGGCGGGAATCGTCAAGAGGTATTTCAGGAAAGAAGGGTGGGGAGTTCCGGGGTGGTCTTTCAGTTGTTGAGTAGCTATTTGCGTGACGTGGTGGGCATTCGTTCTAAGCTGGTGGCATGTTGAGACGGATGGTGGCGGCGGGGTTGCTGGGTGTTGCGGTGCTGGCGGCAGGTGGCGAGAGCAAGCCGAAGACCGCGGAGCCGATGAATGCGCACGTGGGCGTCGTGGAGCGGGTGTTTCATCCCAAAGCTGAACGCAACTGGCGTGGAGCGCAGAAGCCAGAGCTGCATGTGATGGTTTGGTATCCGGCGCCGGTGACGGCTGTGGAGACGATGCAGGTGATCGGGCCGCCGGATGCGCCGCTGCTGGAAGAAGGAATGGCTTCTCCGAATGCGCCGATGATTCCGGCAATGCGACCGCTGCCGCTGATTGTGCTTTCGCATGGGACAGGTGGAAGCAAAGAACAGATGGCGTGGCTGGGAATTGCGCTGGCGCGGGCGGGATTTGTTGTGGCGGCGGTGGATCATCCTGGAAATAATTCGCACGAGGCTTACACGGCGGAAGGATTTGCGTTGTGGTGGGAGCGGGCAACGGACCTGAGCGAGGTGATCGATGGGATGCTCGCGGATGAAAACTTCGGAGCGAAGATCGATAAGCAGCGGATTGGCGCGGCGGGATTTTCGCTGGGCGGATATACAGTGCTGGAGATCGCAGGAGCGCAGACAGATGTGAGCGCGCTGTACGATCGCTGCGCCAAACAACCGGACCAGGCGGTGTGCCATGTTCCGGAGATGAAAAATTTGGGGACACCGCAGCAGATCCTGGCGAAGGTGCGGCAGACGAGTGGAGCGTCGCTGGCGGCGTCGGCGGATTCGTATAAAGATGCGCGGGTGTGGGCGGTGTTTGCGATTGCGCCGGCGCTGGGGTTCACGATGACTCCGGAGAGCCTGCACGCGATTCATGAGCCGGTGGAGATTGTGGTGGGCGGTGCGGACCCGATTGCTCCTGCGAATGAAAATGCGAGCTATGTGCGATCGAATATTCGTGGAGCGAAAGAGACAGTGTTGCCAAATGTGGCGCATTACACGTTTTTAGATACGTGCACGGCGGCGGGAAAGAAACAGATTGGCGTGTACTGCGAAGATGCGGCGGGTGTGGGCCGCGACAAGGTGCATGAGCAGGTGGCGGCGGAGGCGGTGGAGTTTTTTGAGCGGGCGCTGCGGTAGAGGCAGTGATTAGTGGCTAGTGGTTAGTGGTTGGAAGGCGATACAGAGTGGCGGCGTTGTCGTGAAGAACCATGTGCGCGAGTTCGGTAGCGCGGGCGGACGTGATTTCGCCGTCGCGCAGCATGCCGGTGAGGGCGAGGCCGAGAGCCTGGCGGGCGTTGCGGGCCGAGAGCCAGGTGGATTCTTCCCAGCCGAGTGAAGAAGAGAACGGGTAACCGTCGGTGGCGAAGAGAACTTTTTCGGGATAGAGCTCGAGCCATTCGCGCAGCCATATGCTGAGGGTGCGTGCGGGGATGGAGAGCGCCTGCTGCGAGATGTCGAGATAGAAATTGGGTTTTTGCAGCATGGAACCGGCTTCGTGAACGAAGGGCCAGCCGCCGTGGAGAAGAACGAAGTTGGTGTCTTTGAGCGAGGCGTCGTTGAGGAGTGGCTCGAGGTTGAGCGGGTTGACGCCGGCGATGGAGAAATAGCGGCCGCCCCCGGACATTCCGTGGAAGTGGATGGCGAGCGAGAGCTTGCCGCATTCAAGCGCGATGACGCGGAAGAGATAGTCCTGAAGAATTTTGTATTCGGCGGGCGAGAGTTTGTTACCGGCGACTCCCCTTGCATAGACAGCGGTGGCTTGCTCGCGGGTGGGATTGCCGATATCGAGCGGGCGGAGGTAGGCGAGCTCGAATTTGACGGCGACGGCGCCGAGGGATTTCTGATGCGAGAGCGTGGGCAGCACGACCAGGAAGAGATAGTTAGTGAGAGTGGCCGGGGGTTTGGTGAGACCTACACCCTTCATGTAGCCGTCGAAAACTTTTTGCTCGAGCGGGAAGAACTGTTTGCGGTCGGGGGTGTCGGCGAGGGCGGAGGTGTCGAAGGGGAAGAGTAGCGCATCGTCATATGGCACCCAGAGGAAGCGCGGTCGCTGGACTCCGGTGCCCATGGAGACGCGGTTGGCGAGCATGGTGACGATGCCGGATTTGTCGAGGATGTACTGCGAGTAGTGCGCACCTTCGCGGGCTTTGACGCGGTCGCGAGCGGCGTCGAGTTGTTTGGTCGCTTCAGGCGTGAGTGGCGCGTGGAGATTGACGCCATAGAGTGCGAGCCAGGCGTCGTGTTGTGCGGGCCAGTCGGGACGCCAGGCGACGGGATCGGTTTGCGGAGCCATGTTGTCGACGGGGAGCGCGTCGAAGTTGCGGTCGGTGGCGTCGTCGGGCGGAGAGAGCATGGGGTGCGCGTGATTGTCGATCGCGGGCGTAGAGGCGATGACGCGAGCGATGGTGTGATCGATGTCGCGTTGTTGTGCGAGTGTGGGGAGGGTGAAAGCGAACGAAAAGAAAATCGTAATGGCGCGAGAGTGCATGCGGAAAGATTACGCCAGGCGACGGATGGCGCTACTGCGAATGAGAGACAAAAGCAAAGGAAAACGCAACGGCGCAACGAACGCAAAGTTTCGCAACGCGGGATTCATTACTCGACGCGACAGATGAGGCACTTGAGGTAGCGGGTTTCGGGGAGGGTAAGGATTTCGGGGTGGTCGGGGGCGGCGGCGCGGGTTTCGAGAAGTTGCACGCGGCGGCCTGCGTCGGCTGCGGCTGCGGCGACTATGGCGGTGAAGTCTGCGAGCGAAACGTGGTGGGAGCAGGAACAGGTGATGAGCGCGCCGCCGGGCGCGAGTAGATGGAGCGCGCGGAGGTTTAACTCTTTGTAGCCGCGGAGAGCGGAGGCTGCGGCGCGTTTGGATTTGGCGAAAGCGGGCGGGTCGAGGACGATGCAATCCCACCCATGTCGCGATGAAGCTTGCGCCATGGATGGGGCACCCGGCTTTTTGGGATGCGCGAGGTCGTCGAGATGGCGGAGATATTCGAAGGCGTCGGCTTCGATCCAGTCGACTTCTGATTTGAGATTTGGGTTGAGAGCGAGATTGGCGTCGGCGGCTTCGAGTGCAGCGCGGCTGGCGTCGATGCCGGTGACACGAGAGCAGACCTGGGCAAGATGGAGAGCAAAGCCGCCGTGGTAGGTGCAGACGTCGAGAGCCGATTGTGTTTTTCCGGAGGCGGCAACGTGCGCGGCTGCAGCGGCATAGTTGAGGCGCTGGTCGAGGAAGGCTCCGGTTTTTTGTCCGGCTGCTGCGTCGTAATGGAAGCGGAGATTGTTGAGGGTGAAGGTGGTGGTGGTTGGCGCATCGGTATTGGTGAAGAGTGGGCCGGGTGGTGGTGGAGCGAGTTGCTCGAGCTCGCGAATGCGAGGATCGGGGCGCTCCCAGATGGTGAGCGGCTCGGCGTCCGCGGAGAGATGCGTGCGGAGGGTTTCGACGAGGACAGAGCGGACGTCGTCTTGCGCGGTGCCTTGCGTGAGGAGTTGGAGAAGGACGAGATCGTTGTAACGGTCGGCGACGATACCGGGGAGATTGTCGGCTTCAGAAAAGATGAGGCGGTGAGCGTTGGTGGAACTCGTGATGGGAGCGAGTTCACGGCGGAGAGTGAGAGCGGCTTCGATGCGGGAGCGGAGCTCGGTGAGATATTGCACGCGGGTGAGTGCGGGTGTGCGTGAGATGAGGCGCGCGGTGATCATGGATTCGGAGGAATAGAGCGCGGTGCCGAGGGGGATGTCGCGGGAGTCGGTGAGGGTGACGAGTGCGCCGGGAGCGAGATCGCTTGCGGGCGCGGATTCGAGGTCGGTGCGGTAGACCCAGAGATGGCCGGCGCGGATGCGGTCGGCGGCGCGGCGGGAGATGCGGAGGGTGGACATGCTCTGACAAGTGTACGGTGATGGGAATCTTGCGACCCCACCCATCGGCCAAAGACGCGCCAATGAATGGGCCATCCTGAAGTTAGCGGAAGTAGTGCGGGACGAAGCTGGAGAGATTGCCGGTGATGGGGCCGGAGTCTTCGCGAATGCCCATGCCGCAACATTCCTGGTCGATCATCCAGAGGCCGAGCACAGGCCAGCGCAATGCGGGGTCGGCAGGATTCTGGTTGGCGGCTTGCGTGTCGCGGAAATTAATCTGCGGACCAAGGCGCTGATCGATTTGTAAACGGTCGGTGTAAGGGCCATCAGTCGCGATGGTTTTGCCATGCGGCGTAACCATGGTGATGTTTGAGCCTTCGCGCGAGTGCATAGGTTTGCGGACCCAGCCGGGTGTGGGTTGCGCTGCTGCTGATGCGCTGACGAAGCGCGATTCGAGCAGATAGTCGTGGTTAGGGTAGAGCTCCCAGAGAATGGGCAGAAGGCCTTTGTTGGCGAGCAGCATCTTCCAGATAGGCTCCATCCAATTCATTTCTTTGTAGGTGCGCAGGCACTGCTGCGCGAAAGCCTCATCCATCATGGTCTCCCACGGGTAGAGCTTGAAGATGGATTTCATGGCGTTCTCTTGCGGCGTGTTATCGACGAAGCATTGGCGGGGTTCGTTCCAGCCGATATCGAGCATGAGCATCTGGCGCGTGGACAGGCCTGCTTGTTCTGCGGTGTCGCGCAGGTACGCGACGGTGAGAACGTCTTCAGGGCTTTCGGTGCTGGCGAAGTAGACAGGTTTTTCGAGATAGCTGTCGACATCTTTCCACTTGGCAATGAGTTTTTCGTGGAGAGAATTAAATTGATCGGCTTTTGGATACAGGTCTTCGAGCCAGTACCACTGGATGATGGCGGCCTCGAGCAGTGAGGTTGGCGTATCGGCGTTGTATTCGAGGAGCTTGGGCGGGGCGCTGCCGTTGTAAAGCACGTCGAAGCGGCCGTAGAGCGCGGGAGGTTCGGCGTTCCAGGCCCACTCGATGAGCGGCACGGCAGCTGCGGGAATTTCAAGCTCGGCGTAACGCTGTTTGTCGATGACGTTCTGCGCGGCAGCGAGACACATCTCCTGCAATTGATTGGCGGCAGCTTCGAGGGTGTCGACTTCGGCGGCGGTGAATTCGTAGCAGGCGGATTCGTCCCAGTAGGGACGTGCGCCGGGAGCGAGCGAATCGGGTGTGTGGAAGGTGAGGCCTTGTTGCTCAACGGTGTGCTGCCAGTTGGGGCGCGGAGAGATGATGTGGCGTTGCATGTGATTATTCGCCTGCTTCTCCGCCACGCGCACCCTCACCGGAGAAGCTGGAGCCGAAGCCTCCGCGTGATGTGCCAACGATGGAGTAACTGGTGCTGGGATCCGGCGCGTAGCTTCCGCCGCTTACGAAACCGTTGCTGGAGCCGCCGTAATAGAAACGATAGTAGTGTGGCACCCAGATGCCGTTGGCGCCGTAATATCCACCGTTGTTGGAGGTGTTCCCCGCGGCTGTGGCGCTTCCATCGAGTGGCAAGTTGGCGCAGAATTTCGGATCGGCCTCACGGCCTGTTTCGTCGACACAACGCTGAGGTTCATTGCAAGCCGTGAGTAGAGCTGCGGCGGCGGAGACGAGGAGCGGGGCGAAAACCTGACATGAGCGGCGCATAGTGGAGTGAAGGCTCGCGAACATCGTAACCGATGTGAGGTTGTGACAACAGCGAGGGTGCATAGAATTAGGGAATGGAAGCAGCAAAGTTCGATGTGGTGGTGCTGGGCGCGGGCGCGGCGGGGATGATGTGCGCAGCGGAGGCCGGCAAACGCGGCCGGCGAGTGCTGCTGCTGGAACACGGCGAGCAGGTGGGGCGGAAGATTTTGATTTCGGGCGGCGGGCGATGCAACTTCACGAATGTGAATGCGAAGGCAGAAAACTTTCTGAGCGCGAATCCGCACTTTGCGAAGTCAGCGCTGGCGAGATATATGCCGCGGGATTTTATTGCGCTGGTGGAGAAGCATGGGATTGCGCATCACGAGAAGACGCTGGGGCAGTTGTTCTGCGATGGGTCGGCACGACAGATTGTGTCGATGCTGGAGAAGGAATGCAAGGACGCGGGAGTGGAGACGCGATGTGTGGTGAAGATTGTGCGGGTGCGTGAAGATTCAATCCCGCGATTTGTGGTGGAGACGAGTGAAGGCGCGATCGCGTGCGATGCAGTGGTAGTGGCGACAGGCGGATTGTCGATTCCGAAGATGGGAGCGACGGCGTTTGGATATGAGTTGGCGCGGGAATTCGGTCATGCGGTGTTGGAGCCTCGCGCGGGATTGGTGCCGCTGGTGTTTGCGGAGAGAGATCGTGAGCAGTGGTGCGATTTGACGGGGATTTCTGCGGAGGTGGTGGCGAGCGCGAAAGTTCCTGCCTCAATTAGTGAAAAGCAGGTCCTTCGCTCCGCTCAGGATGACAAGTTCAAAAAGGAAGATGACAACAAGAAAAGCAAAAACAAAGTGCCGGTGTTTCGCGAGAAGTTGCTGGTGACACATCGCGGGGTGAGCGGGCCGGCGGTGTTGCAGGTGTCGTCGTATTGGAGGCCGGGTGGTGAGGTGCGGTTCGACCTGGCTCCGGGGCGTGAGGTGTTGGGGCCGCTGCTCGAAAAAAATGCGCGGAGAGATGCGGCGAGCCTGCTGGCAGTGCTGCGTGGAATTTTGCCGGCTCGGATGGCGGAGCGATGGGTGCAGATCCATGCGGTCGAACGAAAAGCAGATTGGACAAATGCAGGAATCGCGCGCATGGAGCAGGAGCTGCATGCGTGGACGCTGAAGCCGGCGGGGACGGAGGGTTTTGCGAAGGCGGAGGTAACGGTCGGCGGCGTGGATACGGCAGAGCTGGATGCGCGGACGATGGAGAGCAAGCGGGTGAAGGGGCTGTACTTTATCGGCGAGGTGGTGGACGTGACGGGATGGCTGGGCGGGTATAACTTTCAGTGGGCGTGGGCTAGCGCAGTGGCGGCGGGAGCTGTTGCATAAGAGCAAGGAGTAGTGAGTAAGGAGTGAAGGAGTAGAAACTACTTGACAACGAGGGTGAGGCCGACGGTGTGGGTCAGGCCGGCGGAGACTCCGCTGACAGTGAGGTTGTAGGTGCCGGGAGCGGTGGGGTAGGTGGGAGCGGAGGTGCCGTCGTTGGGAATTTCGCGGCCTGCGCCGCAGCCGGAGAGCGCGGCTGTTGCGAAGAGCAGACTGCAGAGGATCGTGAGCGAAAGAAATGGATTGCGAAGACGCCGGCGGAAGAAAAAGGCTGCGGGAAAAAGAAGTGCGAAAAAGATAGCGGGATCGTGGAGTGAATTGCGGAATGGGAAGGGTGGCGCGAGCTGTGCTTTGGTATCGATCTGAACGGTGACGCTGATGGTTTGTGTGCTGCCGAGCGCGACGGTGGAGGGTGCGACGGTGCAGGTAGCGTTGATCGGTGCTCCGGAGCAGGAGAGAGCGATGTTGCCGTTGCCACTGAGAGTGGAGAGAGAAGAAGCCTGCAGGTTGTAGACGGCAGTTGTGGGGGCGCTGGCGGTGAGTGTTGCGGTTGTTGGGCTGCTGGGTGCGAGTGTGAAGTCGATGCCGGCGCCGGAGATTGGAATGGTTTGCGTGGATGTGGAGGCGTTGTCGGTGAAGGTGATTGCGCCGCTGATGACGCCGGTTGCGGTGGGAGCGAAGACGATTTGCAGAGCGCAGGCAGCGTTGGCGGCGAGAGATGATGTGCAGTTGTTGGAGGCGATGGTGAAGCCGGCTGACGCAGTGATGGAAGAGATGATGAGCGGCTGGCCGCCGTTGTTGGATAGCGTGATGGTTTGGGCGGCAGAGGTGAGATTGACTCCGATGGCCGCGAAGTTGAGCGAGGCAGGCGCGAGGGAGACGCCGGCTGGAGCGATGCCAGTGCCGTTGAGAGTGACGGGCTGCGAGCGGAACTGATCGGTGACGGTGAGTGTGGCGGAGCGCGCACCGATGGCAGTGGGAACGAAATTGATCTGGATGGCGCAGGTGCTATGTGCGGCGAGCGAGTTGCCGCAGGTGTTAGTTGCGGTGAAGTCGCCAGGAGTGAGCGAGGTGCTGATGAGAGTGAGTGCGGCATCGCCGGAGTTGGTGAGCGTGATGCTCTGGGTGGTTGAAGTGGTGCCGATGGCTTGCTGCGCGAAGGTGAGCGATGTTGCGGAGAGAGTATCTGTGGCGGGAGCGTTGCCGGTTCCGGTGAGCGCGGCGGTCTGGGTTCCGGCGGAATCGGTGAGTGAGAGCGTGGCGGAGCGTGTGCCAGCGGCGGTGGGTTTGAAGGTGATGGAGAGCGTGCAGCCGGTGGAGGCTGCGAGAGTTGCGCCGCAGGTGCTGGCGGAGATGGCGAAGTCGGATGCGTTAGAGCCAGTGATAGTCGGCGTTTGTAGTGTTGCGGTGGTGCCTCCGGTGTTGGAGACGGTGAAATTTTGAACAGCGGAAGTCTGATTGACCAGCGTGGCGGCGAAGGTAAATGCAGTGGGGTTGAAGGTGATGGACGCAGGTGCAGTTCCGGTTCCGGTGAGCGTGACAATGGCCTGGCCGCCGGAGATGTTGGCGAAGAGTGTGAGTTGGCCGGAGCGAGGGCCGGTTGCGGTTGGAGCGAAGCTGATCTGCACGGTGCAGAAAGAGTTGACGGCGAGAGTTTGGTTCGCGCAGTTATCGGTCTCGACGAAATCGCCGATGACGATGAGTGAGCCGAAGGTGACTGGAGCGTTGCCGGAGCTGGTAACGGTAAGAGTTTGCGCGACTGATTGCGTGGAGACTTGCTGCGGCGTGAAGGTGAAGCTGGTTGCAGAGAGCGTGAGTGCGGGCTGCGCGGGCGAGGTGGCAGTGAGCAGCGGCTGCTGCCAGATGCCTCGGCCATAAGTTGCGACGCGAAGCATGCCGAGGCGACCATCACTGGTGGGCATGTTGGTGGCGGCAGAAAGTGCGATGACGGGCGCGTTGGGAAGAGCGGTGCCGAGCGGGCTCCAGCAATTGGAGGTGGCGGTGGAGCAGGTGAGGACGGCGGTGGTGACGTAGACGCCGGTGTCGAGCGCGAGGTAGACGGTGTTGGCATCGTTGGGATCGATAAGGACAGCATTGGCGGGAGCGTCGGGGAGATTGTTGCTGATGTTGGCCCAGTGCGCGCCAAAGTCGGTGGAGCGATAGAGGTGTGGGACGCCGAAACCCATGATGGTGGCGTAGACGGTTGCGCCGGTGGCGTCGTGAGGATCGACGGCGATGGAGGAGATGTCGAACGCGCCGTAGTTGAATGCGTTGGTGTCGTTGGTGACGTGAGATAGCGCTATGTCGGTCCAAGTGGCGGGCGAGAGATTTGCGGATTTGGTGACGAAGAGGTGGCCGGGGATGTTGGCTCCGCCGTCGAGCGAGCCGGCGATGCCGGCATAGAGAACTTCTGAGCCGGAGCTTTGTGCGTTGGAAGAAGTAGTGCTGGGACCACCGGCAGCAAGCGAGCGGATGAGTGGGCTGGCGGATGTGCAGGGAGTTGATGAGCCGTTGAATGCTGGACTGATGGCATTGGAGGTGGACCAGGTGGAACTTGAAGATGCGGGGCCGCGCCATACTCGACAGGTGGCGGCGAGAAGATTCGTAGTGAGTGCGGGATCGAGAAGCGTGGGCGCATCGAAGAGTGCGGTGTCGTATGCGACTTGCGCCTCGCCAATGGTTGCGGGCGATGCGAAGTTGGCGGCAGTGCAGGATGCGCCAAGCGAGCACTGCTTGAGGTTTACTCCGGCGCCGATGGCGATATACCAGTTGGCTGGCGCGTTGGGATCGAGCGAAGGATAGCCGCCTTCGCCGGAAGAAAGCTGCGGCCACGCGAGGAAGGCCGAAGCATTGCTGGTGGCGGCGGAGCCGTTGGCGCCGAGACCGGCGAGAAGCGTGTTGGAATCGGATGGGTGCTGCGCGAAGCCCGTAATCTCTGCGAGTGAGCCGAGCGACGCGTTGAGATTGTTGAAGTGCGAAGCGTCGGTGGCGGAGCAGGCGGAGCCGGTTTCGGCGATGCCATCGAGTGAGCGCCAGAGGCCGCCGTCATTGCCGATGAAGATGATGGGTGAGGAAGACGCGAGCGTGGCGAGTGCGTGCTGCGAGGGTGCAACAGCGGCGGGAGCGTTGCAACCATTGAGCGCGTTGGTGGTGTTGCGCAGAGAACAGGTGGATGAGCCTGCGGAGATGGCACAGCGATAGAGGTCGATGGTCCCGGCGAAGAGCAGCGTCGAGTTAGAGGTGGAAGGTTCAGCGTCGAGAGTGAGATTGTAAGAGCCTTGCGTGATGGCAGTGTTTCCGCCGCCGACTTCTAGCGTGGCGTTGTCGATGCGGTTGGCGAAGGTGGGCGCGGTGGTGGAGCATGAGCCGGCGGTGACGTTGCAGAGATCCTGCCAGAGGCCCTGGTCGAGCGAGTTGATGTCGACGGTGAGGGCGTAGAGATCGCCGGTGGCGGGCTGGGCTGCGAGGGCTCCGCGAAAGATGGGGCAGGTGCTGGGATTGCCGAGGCCGTTGGTGCCGACAGGGCAATTTGCAGTGGTGAGTTTGACGCCGGGCTGCGCGGCGAGGCGCGTCCATGTGATGCCGTCGGAGGAAGAGTAATAACCGTGAGTGCGGACCGCTGCGAAAAATTTTAAGCGGAATGGATCCCAGACGACAGCAGTGACGGCGTTGCCGACTTGCCCGGTGCCGAGCGGCTGCGGCGTCTGCACGACCTGCGAGCCATCCATGATGGTGGACATCAGCCAGGTCTTGCCAGCATCGGTGGAGTAATAGAGGCCGGGGATGGAGAAGCTGTTGGAGGCGGTGACGGTGGTGGCTTCAGGCGAGGTAGTGAAGGCAGCGACGATGAGCGTGGGTGTTGCGGAGCTGAAGGCGATGGCAGCCGTGGAGAGTCCGGCGAAGGAGTGATTGCCGTTGGCGCCATCGTGCGATTCGGAAATGAGCGTCCAGGTAAGGCCGGCGTCGGTGGAGCGAAGAAGACCTTCGCCATAGTAAGAGTCGGTGGCATCGTTGGGGTCTCCGGTGCCGGCGATCAGAACGGGATTGGCGATGGGCTGCACGGCGAGCGCGCCGATGGAGAGCGAAGGGATGGTTCCGGTACCGGCGGCGTAGACAGGGAGAGTGTCGGTGAGTGGAGTGAAGGTGGGCGATGTCGACGCGGCGTTGGTGGACTTCCAGACGCCTCCACCGGTGGTGCCAGCATAGAGAGTGTTGCCGGTGGGATCGTTGGGGTCGAGCGCGAGAGAAGTGATGCGGCCAGTGAGATTGCCAAAGGTGGGCGACAGGATGGAGAGTGGACCGACGGGCTGCCAGGTTGCGGTGAGAGAGATTCCGCGAGGCTGTGCGAGCAGAGCCTCGGCTTGTAAGCGCGCTTGCAGAAAGGCGACGGCGGAGGATGAGCCATCCGCGGTGGAGCGCTGAGAGATGAAGTGCTGCGGGCGAGATTGCGGCAGAGAAATTTGCTGAGCGTGGAGGGCGCAGGTGAAGAGCAGAAGCCAGAGGGCAGCAGCCCGCGTGCGGAAATGGAGGCTTGCGAAAAGGCTCGGCAGCAAGCGAGGACCTGGGTTTTTTCTCGCCGCCGCCGATAAGATGAGCATTCCTTAATCGTCGGCAGTGGCGGGTTGAATGTGCAGTATTAGGCAACCGAGATTTTGCTCTCAGTGCCAGAATGGGAATATGGCCCGGTTGAACAGGCGATGAGTGTAGCGCGTTTGCGAGCTTTCGGAGATTGCGAAGAGAACGTCAGGGCTTGCGGCGCAGGTAGCCGAGCATGGCGCGAGTGAGCTCGGCGGTGAACTGCTTGTCAGTGAGCGGCAGCGCGACGGACCATAGCGAATCGGGTGTGAGCATGGCAGTTTCTATCGACGAGGACGCCTGAAGCACGGCAAAGACCGCTGCACGCTGGGGGTTGGCATGGCGGATGCGGTCGCGATGATGCAGCAGCACACTGGCGACGAGCTGGAGATTGGTGTTGATGAGCCCCTGCGCCAGGGTAGCGAATTCCGAGCCTGATTGGATCTCCAGAAAGTGGCTGAGAGCACGCAGAAGCTGGGGGTGTTCGCGGTATTGGGCGAGCAGCGCGGCAACAATGCGCTCGGCGGTGTCTTCCAGACTGGGGCGCAGGAGGGTCTTTTCAAAGTTGGCCTGATTGGTCTGATTGCTTCGCTTGAGCACATGAAGGAATGCGGCGCGCAGAAGCGCATCTTTGTCCGCAAAACGGCGATACACAGTGGCTGCGGCGACACCTGCAGACGCGGCGACACGTGGGAGGGTGCAGGCGTCAAGGCCTTCCTTGTCGAGGATGGCAATGGTGGCGCGAAGGAGGGCTTCGAGGGTCTGGCGGCTACGGTCCTGCTGTGGCGCGAGGGTGGGTGTCTTCACGAATTTGAGTGTAGACCAAAACGGTGTGATAATGTAAATGTGAAATCACATTCACATTAGGAGACGGTTTATGCATGGATGGGGAATTTGGCAGATAGCACGGATAGGGTTCGCGATCTTCCTGGTCGTGGTTTGTCCGTTTTTGGATTTGCCGGCAGTCCGCAGGCTGCGGGCCAATACAACTTCGGCTGGCCGGTTGAAGTTTTACCGTACGGGGGTAGCCTCGCTCATTGTTATGGGTCTTTTCGGTTGGTGGCTCATGGTGCACACCGGCGGACAATGGCTGACATTGCCGGCAACGCACACAGGTATTTTTGGCCTGGTGTGGTTCAGGGCAGGCTTAGCCGTGATCATGGTGGCGTTCTTTAGCCTGGCGCTGCTGCCCGGCGTGGCTACATTGACTAACGCACGCAAACGCGCGGCCTATACGAAGGCGGTGGCAAAAAGCGGGTTAGAGTTCATGATGCCGAGAGGGAGCCTGGAACGCAAATGGTGGTTCGGGTTAAGTGTGGCAGCAGGCATATTTGAGGAAGTGATTTTTCGCGGCTTTTTGCTGCAATTCGCTCGGCTGGAATTGGGATTGGGGTTGCTGCTCGCGCTCCTGCTGGTCTCTGTGGTGTTTGGATGGAACCACCTGTATCAAGGGACGTCTGGGATAGTGAAGTCCGGCGTAACAGGATTAGCGATGGGCATCGTAGCGGTGTTGTCGGGCGGACTATTGTTGCCAATGTTGCTGCATGCCGCTATCGACGTGCAGATATTGCTGATGTATCGCCCGGAGGAAAGTGAAACATCCGGTGCAGGCGGTGAAACAGCAACAAGCTAATGTAAATACAGGTTCACATTTCCTGCTGGTTTAGGGCGCGCATTACATTGCAGCGGTGATTTTGGCTGAGCTGATGGAGAAGCTGGTTCCGGGACCTTTGGCGTCGGGGATAAAGGTGATGGGAATGTTCAGGCGATGGCCGCAGATATTGACCAGCCAGACTTCCTGCCAAGGAGCGCGCGGAACGACGCTGCCGAGGACGTGAGTATCGAGGACATCGACTGGACAGGAAGGCTTGATTTCGCGGTTGAAGCCTTCGGCGGCGCCCAATAGAGGGTCGCGGACGTCATTTTCGAGCTGGGCAGAGGTTTCGCTGTCTCCGGGGAGCATGCGGGCGGTATCGAGACGGCCATCGCGGACGACGATCATGGCGCGAAAGCGGCGAGGCTCGCCACAGGCGGTTCCGGGAACCTGCTCGGCCCAGGTGGCGGTGAAGGGATAGCCGTCTTTATCGAGCGTGATGGCGCCGTAGACGTGGTGGGTGGCGTGGTTCCAGTCGGGGCGAATGTCTTTGCAATGAGTGGCAAGGCCGGCTTCATAGGCTAGGAATTGCTTCTCGACTATGGCGTGGAAGCGAGGATCCTGGCGGGTGGAGGCGATGGATGTAGGCTCCTGCGCCTGCGGCAGGAGGGTGAAGAGCGCGAGAAGGATGGGCACGGCGAGAGATGTCACTCGGGAGTCCTTGGTGTGCGAATGCTGGAGCTATTGGAAATGAAGATACGCGAGTCAGGCGCTGAAGCGCGAATGGGGCTCGGGCTTAGATTTTCGGGTGGTCACGCGAAGGTGGGAGTCGGTGGTGGCTCGTTTGTCTGACGAAAGGGACGATGGAGGCATGGGCAGCAGCGGGGATGTGGGCGAGACTTGCGGAGTTGAAAGAGAAGTAAATAGGAGAGAAACGATGCATAGCCTACTGGTAGCCGGAACGTTTGTATTGATGGTGCTGTCGCCTTGCCTGGTGGCGATGCGTTCGGACTCGTCTGAAGAGTAAAGAAACAAAGGGTTTGAGATAGAAACAGATAAAACCTCCCACTAAGGTGGGAGGCAGGTCTGCATCCTTTGTCGCCCGGCCTTTCCCCGATAGCGGGATGTTCTCCCACCTAGATAGAGCAGAGACTGACTTCGTTGCAGCAGCCGCCGATTGGGAGAATGCTCATGGAAATGCTTATTGCTATTACATTTGTGGTCATGGTGACCGCACCTTGTGTGATCGCGATGCGTTTTGATGCAAACTAAGCGGACGCAACAAAAGTTTTCGCTGGCCCGGGGGCCGGTGCATTACGAGGAAGGGCAGCTTCGGCTGTCCTTCTTCGTTTAAGGCAGTGCATGTGGAGGATCAGCGCGATGCAACCGGATGCGAAAAGTTGCCTGGGGGTTGTTTTCGAGGTTCTCCAACATTCGGGGCAGAACCTCTCCAACCGATTGGCGATAGCGCCACTGGAAGTAACTATGTTCCGCTAACTAAGGTCGCGAAGATTGCAGTGAATGCTCTTGCCGGGAGACTTGAAAATGCACGAGCCTAAACTCCAGTTGAGAACCGAGGAGACGATATTGCCGACACCTAGCCCATACCGCAGTGACAGCACGAACACCGAAGCTGAAAAGCTGGAACTGTATCGCAAGGTATGGCGGCAAGCCATTCTGCGGCTGCGCCAGGAGCGGCTGAAGCTGCTGGCAGTGGTGCGCGGCGGCGCCGATACCGACCGCCAAGCGACACTGCGGCTGATGCAGATTGCACATGAGCTGGAAATGTTTGAGATGTGCATTGATCGCGCCAATGAGCGGCTGGAACTTCTGGAAGGCCGGCTGAACCCAGAGCATGAGGTGCAGCGGGAACGCTACCTGCGCCTGATGGCGGGGTTGGCGAAGGCTTCCAACGACGCGGCTGATTTGGGTCTGAGCAGAGATTATTTTGATTTCGGCGGCGAGGGTGTCGACGAAAACGGGATACGCGACCGCTGGGAATCCGAGCTGGGAAATATGGCTGCGAGCGAGTTACGGGCGCTGGCTGGAACGATCCACTAAACAAGACAACAACATAGGTTCCGACACGGTCAGAGATTTGTAAAACCCTCTGGCTGTGGGCTGCTTGTGTGGTGCGGAAGGCATCCGAGCAGGTATGGATCGCCGTGGGCGCGGACGCGAGTCCGAGGGCCCCTGTACAGCCCACGGTGACCATGTTTTTATGCGATGGTGTTGCGCAGGGTGGCGAGGCCGGTGATTTCGACCTCAACAAAATCACCGGGTTGCATGGGGGCAACGCCGGCGGGGGTTCCGGTGGCGATCAGATCGCCGGGTTCGAGTGTCATGCACTGCGAGATGTAATGCAGCAGGTGGGGAATATCGAAGATAAAGTCACGGGTTTCGCCGCGCTGTTTTACTTCTCCGTTGAGGCGCGTGACGAGCGAGATGTTTTCGCTGAGTGGATTAATTTCATTGGAGACGATGGGGCCGGTGGGGCAGAAGGTGTCGAAACCTTTGCCGCGAGTCCATTGCGGATCTGATTTTTGAATATCGCGCGCGGTGACGTCGTTGAGGCAGGTGTAGCCGTGGATGTAGGGCGCAACATCTGTGCCGGCGGCGAGCTTGCGCGCTTGTTTGCCGATGATGATGGCGAGCTCGCCTTCGAAGTCGACGCGCTTGGAGAGAGATGGGTATTCGACGATGCCGCCGGCGGGAAGAAGAGAGCTGGGCGGCTTGAGGAAGAGCAGCGGCTCGGTGGGAACATCATTGCCGAGTTCCGCAGCATGGTCGCGATAGTTGCGGCCGACGCAGACGATCTTGGAGGGTGTGACAGGGACGAGCAAGCGGTGTTCCTGCTCAAGCTGCGCGAGAGAAATGGGTGTGAAGGATTGCGAGGGCGCGGGCTGCGCTGTGAGTGGATTGGGAATGAGTTCGGTGGCGAAGAGCTCGTTATTGACGGAGGCGAAGGCAGGAGTTTTGTCGGCGAGAAGAAGCTTGCAGTAGCGCATGAGACAAGATACGAGATATGAGATATGAGATGCGAATCGAGCGGCGATCCTATGACGCTTGAAGGGGACTGTACTTCGCGAGCCATGCGGAGAAATCTTTGGGCGGCAGCGGTTTGCTGAAGAGATAGCCCTGCGCGATGTCGCAGCCGTGGGTGCGCAGGATATCGAGTTGGGCAGAGGTTTCAACGCCCTCGGCTATGACCTTGAGGCCGAGCTCGTGACCGATCTCAATGGTCTTGAGGACCATTACGCGGTCGCTCTGATTTTCTATGTTCATCACGAAGGAGCGGTCGATTTTAATTTCGGTGGCGGGGATGTCGCGGAGTTGCTGCATCATGGCATAGCCAGTGCCGAAATCGTCGATGGAGATCTGGAAGCCTTTCATGCGCAGGCGAGTGAGGACGTCGAGAGCCTGCGAGAGATCGTTGACCAGGCCGGTCTCGGTGATTTCGAGGACAACCTCCGCGGGATTCTTGTTGTGTTTGCGGGCGAGGGTGAACATTGTGTCCGGAAGCGAGAGGTCGCGCAGAGTGAAGGCAGAGACATTGATGGACAGGATGAGCGGACGATTGTGCGAAGCGGAGAGTCCGGCGATTTCAGACATGCCACGGGCCGCGACGAGCGTGCCGAGTTTGCCGATGAGGTCCAGGCCTTCGCAGCGGGTGATGAAGCTGTCTGGATAGATGAGTCCGTGGACGGGGTGATCCCAGCGCACCAGACCTTCGACGCCGATGACCTCGCCGGTAGCGATTTCGATTTGCGGCTGATAGTGGAGGACGAATTCGCCGCGCAGGAGCGCGCGAGTCAGTTCATCGTCATGGAGGACGACTTTTCTGGATTCACGCACTGTCTTTTTCTGCTCTGCGGGACGCTGGATGAAGGCTTCGAGCTCGGCGATGCGGAAGGGTTTGCGCAGATGTCCGGCGACGTTGAGGCCGAGGGATTTTGCGAGTGCGACTGCAGTTTCAAGCACACGCGCACCGACACCGCTCATCAGCACAATGGGAGTGGTGCAGGTCTGTTGGCCGAGCATGCGCAACAGCTCGACGCCATCGACATTGGGCATGACAAGATCGAGCAGGATGAGAGAGATTTCCGGCGAGAGCTGGGCGAGGAAAGTTTCCGCGTCCGCGGCGACGATGCAGTCGATTCCCTTTTCGTGGGCAGCGCTTGCGACCAGCGCGGCGACATCCGGATCGTCATCGATGATAAGAATTTTCTGAGTCATGTCAGCGGTCCTGCTTTTGATGCAGCAGAATTTGCGTTGCCGTTTTCCAGGACGCGGCGGACGAGTGCGCTGAAATCGTCGCGTAGATAAGGCTTGTGGAGTAGAGGACCGTCAATAAGAGGCATGCTGCGTTCGGCGAGGGCATCGGCGGGAAAGCCGGAGCAGTAGATGATCTTGATTTTGGGATCGAGCTCGCGGACTTTCGCGGCGAGTTCGACTCCGTTCATGCCGCCGGGCATGATGATATCGGTGACCATGAGATCGATATTCTTTTCGCGCTGGACGATGTGTAGCGCGTCGTTGCCATCAACCGCAGTGAAGGCTTTGCAGCCCATGATTTCGAGGTAGGCTTTGGCGATGTCGAGGAGGTCGGTTTCGTCGTCGACGACAAGGACGGTGGCGCTTTCGTTGAATGAGCTTCGAGACTCGACAACTTCAGCCAGAGGCGATGAGGCATCCTCAGTGACGGGCAGATAAAGATTGACGGTGGTGCCGTAGCCCTGCTCGCTGTAGACACGGACCGTGCCGTGAGATTGTTTGACGAAGCCATAGACCATGGCGAGACCAAGGCCGGTTCCTTTGCCGCGCGGCTTGGTGGTGAAGAAGGGCTCGAAGACGCGCTCCAAAGTTTGTTTCGACATTCCCTGGCCGGTGTCGGAGACGGAGACGCAGGCGTAGGGACCGGCCTTCAGCTCGCCGGCGTGGACAGGCGGATAACTGGAATCGAGTTTGGTGAGTTGCGTGGAGATCGTGATGGAGCCGCCCTTGGGCATGGCGTCGCGCGCGTTCACCATGAGATTGACGAGAGCGCTTTCGAGGCTGGCGGCGTCGATCACGATCTGGGAGATGGATTCATCGAAGCTGGTGGCGACTTTGATCTCGGGGCCGATGACACGCTGGGTCATCTCGATCACATTGCGGATAAGGTGATGCACGTTAGTGGGTTCGGGCGAGAGAGTTTCATTGCTGGAGAAGGCGAGCAGGCGGCGAGTGAGATCGGCTCCACGAAGAGCAGCTTTCTGCGCGGTCTGAACGCGCTGCAGCGCGGCTGCATCGGTACTGACCTGGCGTTCGAGGAGATCGAGGTTGCCGATGACGATGCCGAGCAGGTTGTTGAAGTCGTGGGCGACGCCGCCGGTGAGCTGGCCGATGGCATCCATCTTCTGGCTCTGCTGGAGCTGGCGCTCGAGCTTCATTCTGCCGGTGATATCGCGGGCAATTTTGGAGGCGCCGATGACGTTGCCGCTGGCATCAAGGATGGGCGAGATGGTGAGCGAGACATTGATGTGGGTGCCGTCTTTGCGGACACGCACAGTTTGAAAGTGGTCGACGACTTCGCCGCTACGCAGGCGAGCGAGGATCTCAGTTTCTTCATGGGCGCGGTCTGGGGGGAGCAAGCGCATAATCGGCTGGCCCATCATTTCCACTGTGGAATAGCCAAAGATTTTTTCAGCGCCGCGGTTCCAACTGGTGACGATGCCGTCGTAGTTTTTGCCGATGATGGCATCTTCGGAGGATTCGACGATGGCGGCCATGCGAGTGCGGGTTTCGTCGAGAAGCATGCGCTCACCGATATCGCGAATGCTCAGGATTACTTTCCTGCCTCTCTTGCCGGCGGAGGTCATAGGGACCGAAGTGATTTCGGTAGTGGCAGTCTGGCCGGTATCTTTTCTGCGAATCACGATGGCAGTGTTAGTGCAATAGTCTCCGTGAGCGGCGCGCATCAGCGGCCATTCTTCGGGAGCGAGAGGCGCGCCGGTAGGCAGGAAACCTTCGAAATTATCGGCAATGTCCTGCAAAGAACTGACTTTTTTTGTGAGTCCCAGCAGAGTGCCGGCAGCGCGGTTGTGCTCGATAGTGTCTTTGTCAAAATCTGCCACAACAATGGCATCGGTCATGCTGTCGAAGACAGCTCGAAGCTGCGCAAGATTATCTTCAAACTGTTGCGTCTGGCCGAAGACCTGCCGGTCCATCGCAGAAGAGACGAAGACGATTGCCAGCAACACGAGGGTGATCAAGACAATGCCGGCCAGACCGAGCCTGGAGACATCGACTGAATCGTGATCCATGACGGACGGCATGGGGACAAAGTGCACCGCAGCCATGCCGACGTAGTGCATGGTGGGAATGGCCAGGCCCATCAGAACGGCGGTGCCAAGCTTTTGCCAGCCGCCGGCGGTTGTCGTCTCCCGGAAGCGGAATGCCTGCTGCAATGCAATAAAGGAGACAACGATTGCAATGACAATGGAGAGCAGGACCAGCCAGGGAGAATAAACGCACATGGCGGGGAGGCGCATGGCGTACATGCCGATGTAATGCATGCCAGCAATGCCGCTGCCCATAAAGAGGGCACTGATAAACATGCGGAGGAGACTTACGGTGGGCCGGCTGACAGTATAGAGAGCGATGCCGGAGGCCAGGATGGCAGCAAAGAGAGAAAGCAGAACGGTGGGCCAGTCATACCATACAGGGACGGGCAGGCGGAAGGCGTACATGCCGACGTAGTGCATGGCCCAGATGCCGGAGCCCATGGCTACGGCGCCGCCACCGATCCAGGCTAACTTTTTGACGCCGTAGGCGGTGGTTACCCTGCCTGCAAGATCGAGGGCCGCATAGGCCGCAAGGATCGCGATGAAGACCGAAAGTGCGACTAAGGGATAGTTGTAGGAGCCAACCAGCCCTGCGTGCGTCGTCATTCCTGCACCCGTGTGCTGCTCTACTGGGCCGCCGTAACTGTGTACGGATAGAAACCTTGGTGCGCAGGAGTGTAGCACTGTTGGCTCGGCATGAAACAGCGAAGATAGGAATTTGCAGGGTGATTTTCTCGCAGGAGTTTAAGAGTGGGAATCTACTGAGATTTCGAGGCCGGCAGCGGCTAGTGACGGCGCAGCCAGAGGCCGGACCAGGTCTCGCTGACGAGGATGCTGTTGCCGGGGTGGCGGGGGTCATAGCGGAGGGAGATGGGCTGGTCGAGGCGGTAGCCGCGGACCTGCTCGGGGAGCATGGAGACATCTTGCGCGCAGTCGTAGGTGACGCCGGCGAGACGATAGCTGTAGACGAGGACTTCGGGAGTGGGGTCGAGTGACTCTTCGCCGGCGAGGGTGCGAGCGTCAAGGATGATGCCGTCGGTGATGCGGCCGTGAGCGGTGAGGTACTCGCGGCGGCGGCGCTCCAGCTCAGTAGCGGAAGGGCGGCGCGAGCGGATGAACCACCAGATGGATCCGATGAGGAGGATGATGCCGGCGGCGATCGATGCGGCGATGCGAGGGTGATGCAGGATGGCATAGAACGCCGGCTCGCCAAAGGGCTTCCAGAGCCTGGCGTTGAGAAAGTGCGCGGCGCGGCGGAGATGGGAGATCACGGGTTCGGAAAAAGGATAGCGCAGCGAAGGCGCGTGGAGACGCCGCGGGAAGCGATGCTGGTTCGCGAAAACAGCAGCGGCGATAGAATGCGATGTGCGAGAGATTCGAGGCAAAGAGATGACGGCGAGGGCGAAGGGCGGGCATCCGCTGGATTTAGGCGAAGGCCGGAAGGTGCGGTCGACGACGGTGATCTGTGTGCGGCGCGGCGGGAGTGTCGTGATGGCTGCCGATGGGCAGGTAACGCTGGGCGCGACGGTGATGAAGCATTCGGCGAAGAAGATACGTCGGCTTTATAACGACAAGATTCTGGCGGGGTTTGCGGGATCGACGGCGGACGCTTTCAGCCTGTTTACGCGGTTTGAGTCCAAACTGGAGCAGTATGGCGGGAACCTGGGACGCTCGGCAGTAGAGCTGGCCAAAGACTGGCGGACGGACAAGTTACTGCGGCAACTGCAGGCGCTGCTGATTGTTGCCGACGGCAAGCAGATGTTTCTGCTGAGTGGGGATGGCGATGTGATCGAGCCGGATTCGGTGGGTGAAGGCGCGAGTGCTGGAACGATTGCGACGATTGGGTCGGGCGGCAGTTTTGCGCTGGCCGCGGCCACGGCGTTGATGGAAAACACGGGGATGAGTGCGAGAGAGATTGTAGAGAAGAGCATGAAGATCGCGGCGGAGATCTGCATCTACTCGAACGAGAGCGTGACGGTGGAAGAATTGAAGGCGGAGTAAAATAGCGATGTGTCGGCTATGAAGGAAAGCTTTCAAGCTACTAAGCAACTGCGTCGATTCGGCAACCACGCCGAGCAAGAGTCCGAGACTGTTCGCTATTGGCAAACACAGACGGTTGCAGCAAAGATGCAGGCCATTGATGAGATGGCACAAGATTTTGCCGTTCAGCATGGGATAGACACAGATGCTCAAGGACCAAAGAGAATTACTCGATGCTTTCAACGCACATGGGGTTGAGTATCTGGTTGTTGGAGGCCACGCTGTTGGGGCCTACGGCGAACCCCGGCTGACGAAAGACCTGGACATTCTTCTCCGAAATTCGCCAGAAAACGCCGAGCGTGTGTATCGAGCCCTAGCGGCTTATGGAGCTCCGGTCGCCGACTATCAACCATCCGATTTTTGTGATCGTCCCGGCCAGGTCATTCAATTTGGCGTGCCGCCAAACCGGATCGATATTCTGCAATCTATAACTGGAGTCGAGACCGAAGAGGCCTGGAGGGACAGGAGAGAGATGATGCTGCCGGGCGGTATTGCTTCAATGGTCATATCCAAACAACATCTCATCCAAAACAAGCAGGCCGCGGGGCGATTGCAGGATCTGGCCGACGTTGAAAAACTGCAACGCTATGAGGGGGAGTGAGGCAGCGATGAGCAAGGTGGTTGTGCGGAGCATTGGAGTTTCGCTGGATGGATTCAGCGCGGGACCAGACCAGGACCTGGCGCATCCGCTGGGGGTTGGCGGAGAGAAATTGTTCCAGTGGTTTTTTGCAACGCGTACTTTTTGCTCGATGCAAGGCAAGCCAGGCGGCGATGCGGACGGCGCCGACGATCTGTTCGCGCGGCGCGGATTTGAGAATATGGGCGCGTGGATCATTGGGCGCAACATGTTTGGGCCAGTGCGCGGACCGTGGCCGGATGAAAGCTGGCGCGGCTGGTGGGGCGAGGAGCCGCCATATCATGTGCCCGTGTTCGTGCTGACGCACTATGCGCGGCCGACCTTGGCGATGCAGGGTGGAACTACGTTCCATTTTGTGACGGATGGAATCGAAAGCGCGCTGAGGCAGGCACGAGAGGCAGCTGCAGGCAATGACGTGCGCATTGGTGGTGGCGCGAGTACGATCCGGCAGTATCTAAAGGCGGGGCTGGTGGACGAGATGCATCTAGCGTTTTCGCCGGTGTTTCTAGGACGCGGAGAAAACCTATTTACCGGATTGGATTTGCCGGCGATGGGATTCAAGGTTGCGGAACACGTGTCGAGCGAGATGTGCACGCATGTGGTGCTGGAGAAAGAGCAGATAAGCTGATGGCAATTTTTTTACCCGGAACGGCGGAAGACCAGGCGCTGAGCGCGGAGCAGATGACTCCTCGCGAGATCGTGGCTGAACTGGATAAATATGTGGTGGGGCAGGATGCGGCCAAGCGCGCAGTGGCGATTGCGCTGCGCAATCGCACGCGGCGGCAGCGGCTGGCTCCGGAGCTGGCCGAAGAGATCATGCCCAAGAACATCCTAATGATTGGGGCGACGGGTGTGGGCAAGACGGAGATTGCGCGCAGGCTGGCGAAGCTGACCAACTCGCCGTTTCTGAAGGTGGAGGCCTCGAAGTTTACCGAGGTGGGGTATGTGGGGCGGGATGTGGAGTCGATTGTGCGCGACCTGGTGGAGATCGCGATCGACATGGTGCGCGAAGAGAAGCTCGAAGAGATTGAAGATCGCGCGGAGCTGGCAGCGGAAGATAAGTTGATTGAATTGTTGATGGCGCAGGGGAGTGGGGAATCGGTCGTTGGTAACGCGAAGGAAGAGCAACCCACCCTGCGTGCAGAAGACGCGCGCGAGGATGGGGCACCTACTCCGAAGTCTGATGCGGAGAAGCAGCGCGAGCGGGAGCGGTTGAGGACGCAGTTTCGTGAAGGCCGGTTGGACGACCGCGTGGTGGAAGTGGAGACGCGCGACAGGCAGACGCCGCAGATTGAAGTGATCAGCAACTTGCCGCCGGAGGAGATGGAGCAGCGCGGGGATATGGGCGGGTTGCAGTCCATGCTGACGGGAATGCTGGGACAGCGCACACGCAAGCGGCCGATGAAGGCGGCTGAGGCTTTCGATTACCTGACGCAGGAAGAAGAAGGCCGGCTGCTGGATATGGACCAAGTAGTGCGCGCTGCTGTGGAGCGCGTGGAGGATTCCGGCATTGTGTTTCTGGACGAGATCGACAAGATCGCCGGGCGCGAGGGCGGGCATGGGCCGGACATCAGCCGCGAAGGCGTGCAGCGCGACATTCTGCCGATTGTGGAAGGCACAACAGTCAACACAAAGTATGGCATGGTGACGACAGACCATGTGCTGTTTATTGCTGCGGGAGCGTTTCATGTGTCCAAGCCGAGCGATCTGATTCCGGAGCTGCAGGGCCGGTTTCCGATTCGCGTGGAGCTGAAGGCGCTGACGGTGGAGGACTTTCTGCGGATCTTGACGGAGCCGCGGGCTTCGCTGATCAAGCAGGCGATTGCGCTGCTGGAGACGGAGGGACTGAAGCTGGAGTTTGCACCTGAGGCTCTGGAGGAGATGGCGCGGTTCGCGTTCCAGGTGAATGAGTCGACGGAGAATATTGGAGCGCGGCGGCTGCATACGATCCTGGAAAAGGTACTGGATGAGATCAGCTTTGCGGCTCCTGATCTGGTGAAGGGCATCGGAGCGGCCGATGACGCCAAGGTGCCGAAACTGGTGGAGCGCGAGGTGGAGGCCAAGTCCGGCGAAAAGACAGTGGAGCGGGTGGTGGTGGTGGATCGCGCGTATGTGGAACAACAGGTGGCGGGGATTGTGAAGAACCAGGATTTGAGCCGGTACATCCTCTAGAGCTTGCGAAGCTGGAAGAGGCGTATTCTAGTTCTTGCTCGGAGGTGAGCATGAACGAGCGCGATTTTTTCGATGAGCGGGCCGAGACACGGAAACACACCTTGGTTTGTCCGCACTGCAATCAGCCGGGCGAATATGAGTTGGGATGGATGGTGCGGCGGAAGCGGGCACAGATTCCGCGTGGGGCCGATGAGCGGGAACGTGCGATGTTCGCCAAGGCACAGAGCTACATGGTGCGGCGCGAGGATATGGTGGGCTGCAAAAATATTCGCTGCCGGAAGCGGTTTGAAGTAGCCGGCATACAGTCTGTGGCGTATTTGGAAGACACGGCAGCAGTAGGTGCAGGCGCCAGCGCGACGGCAGTGGCGGACAGAGAATCGCGAATACGGGCGGCGTTTGGGCGCAAGAATCTGGGCTAGATGGCATCTAAAATTGTGATGTAATAGAAGGCAGCGCGGTGGGCGCGAAGAATTTTTCAGGAGCAAACGATGGCCAATACGCTGATCCCAATTGAAGAGCGGATTTTGACCCCGGCAGAAGTAGCCAAGCTGGATGCACGCCGCCGGCATGGGCAGTTGCTGATCGTGATTGGATTTCAGTTCACGATTATCTGCCTGATCGTGACGATGTGGGCGGGTCAGGATGCGACGTACTCGCCGGGATGGGCGCACCCCATGCTCTACTGGGATATTTTTACAGGCGTAGTGGCGCTGTGCTGCTTCCTGCGCGGGCTGCAACTGCGTAAAGGGCTGAATGAGTTTTTCTCGTACTAGAGAAAAGTGAATGCGGAAATGGCGGCGGGCTTCGGCTCGCCGTTTTACTTGGGCGCGGCTCTGGTATGGTGGCTAGTTCGGGTGTGAGGCATGGATGAGACTGGCAGAGCCACTGGGATTTTCGGTTATCGAGATGTTGTTGCTGGCGGCACTGGTAGTGGCGTCGCTGGGAATGTTTGCGTACCGGCTGTGGCCGATCGCGCGCAACGTGCTGCATGCGAAGAAAGATGCTGGTTTTAAATTTGCGCCGGTGGGGCGGCGGGTGTGGGTGTTTGTGTGGGAAGTGCTGTGCCAGGCGAAGGTGATTCGGCAGCGGCCGCTGCCGGGTGTGGCGCATGCGTTCGTGTTCTGGGGATTTCTGGCATTCGCGCTGGTGAGCCTGAATCACATGGCGACGGGCGTGCGGCTGGGATTTTTGCAGCACGTGGGATATGTAGGGACGTTCTACTTCTGGTTCGCGGCGGTGTGGGCGCTGCTGGTGGCGATTTCGATTGCAGGATTGTTCTGGCGGCGGTTTGTAACGCGGCCACAGTGGCTGGGAGAGAAAGTCTCCGTCGAGTCGGGCGTGATTGCCGGGCTGATCTTTGTGTTGATGGTGAGCTATCTCGCGGCATTTTTTGTGAGCGACGACGGTATGGCGGTGAAGGCACTGTGGTGGACGCACACGCTGGCGCTGCTGGTTTTTCTGCCGCTGATTCCGCACACCAAACATTTGCACCTGGTGCTGAGTCCGCTGACAGTTTTCTTGAAGCGCGAACAGTTCGCAGAGATTCCGAAACTGGATGAAGCCGAAGAAGCCGAAGATTTTGGGCTGCTGGCCGGGAAAGATGTGACGCAGATTGTGGCGCTGCAGGCGTATAGCTGCGTGGAGTGCGGGCGCTGCACGGAGCACTGTCCCGCGGCGACGACTGGGAAGGTGCTGAACCCCAAAGAAATTGTGCTGGGTGTGCGGACGTACCTGAATGAGTTTGGCGTGAAGAGCGATGTGCCGCTGCTGAATGAGTTGAGAGATGTGAAGGCAAACGCTTCACCGGATAATCCTGCAGGGAATTATTTGTCGATGGAGGCAGCGTTTGAGTGCACGACGTGTGGAGCGTGCGAATTTCAATGTCCAGTAGGCGTGCAGCATTTGCCGATGATTGTGGGCATGCGGCGCGGCGCGGTGAATACGGGAGCGTGGGAAGACAAGTACGGGACGAAGCTGTTTCTGGCGCTCGAGAAACAAGGCAATGCGCTGGGCATGAGCGCGATGGAGCGCGACAAATTTATTGAGAAGCAGGCGTTCCCGATCTTCGACGGCTCGCAGGAATATTGCCTGTGGCTGGGATGCATGGGCGGCTATGACCCTAAGGGCCGCGAGATTATTGCCGATTTCGCGCGCGTGATGCGGCACCTGGGTACGAGCTTTGGCGTGTTGCGCAAAGAGAAGTGCACGGGCGATCCGGCGCGCAGGCTGGGCAACGATTTAGTGTTTGGCGAACTCGCCGAACAAGGACTGAAGACGTTTGAGCAGGCGAAGGTGAAGAAGATTGTGGCGATCTGTCCGCATTGTGTGAGGACAATCGCGACCGATTGGCAGGCGTATGGCATCGCGCCGGAGATTGAACACCATTCAGAATTCATGGCGCGATTTGCGGAGAAGCTGCCGCAGCAAAACGGCGAGACAATCGCGTACCACGATCCGTGCTATCTCGGTAGATATCGCGATGTGTATGAAGAGCCGCGTGCGGTGGTGAAGAGCGCAGGTGAGTTAGTGGAAGCGGAACGAAATCACGAGCGGAGTTTCTGTTGCGGTGCGGGCGGTGGGCTGGCATTTCTGGGTGAAGAGACAGGGGAGCGCGTGAGTCATGTGCGTGCGCAGGAACTGATTGCAACAGGAGCGAAGACGATTGGGACGGCTTGCCCGTTCTGCAACACGATGTTCAAGGATGCATTGGGAGCGATGGGTGGTGCACAGCCGCCACAGTTGCTGGACATTGCTCAGTTGACCGCGCGAGCGCTGCCGGAGATGAAGGCTGCTGAATAGTTGATGGCAAGAAAAAGCGCCGCCTAAATTGTGGCGGCGCTTTTTGCTGCGGGAGTGAAGTTAGCTGGGCTGCCAGGAGGAGTCGCAAGCCTTGGCTTCGAGGCCCATGTAGCCGACGTCGACGGAGAGAGCACCCTTCTTGTCGTCTTCCTTGGAGCTGTTGAACGCGAGAACCATAGCGGCAACGACGAGCGGGTCGGCGTCGCTCGAGATCTGGACCTGGTACTCATTGCCGGAGCCGATGGTGACGCGGTTCTTGGTGATGGCGGCAACCTGCACATCGCCCTTGTAGACAGAGAACTTGACGCCGCGATGACGGTAGAGGCGATAGGCCTCGCCATTGCCTTCGGCAAGATAGACAGGCTTGAGGCGCTGCTCGGTCTTGTAGTGATAGGTGCGGCCGTCGGCGAAGACGAAGTCGTACTTCTGGCTGAAGAGCGCGAAGCCACCTTTGAGGTTGACGACGATCTGTCCGGCGGAGTCGACGACTTTGAGGTTGGGGAAGAGGGAGAAGATCTTCTTCTCGGCGGTGTAGGTGGCACCGTCAGGGGCGACGATGTCATAGGTGGAGCGAAGGCTGATAATGCGCTCCTTGATGCTGAGATCCATAGGGAAACTCCAGTCGTGCATTGGGGAAAATTTTGAAAAAGAGAAGTGAGGCGATGCTATCGCAGGGCTGATGGAGCGTCAATGAAACAAAATTGAATGCTTATTAGCGGTTTGGCCGAAGTTTATTTGGACCAAAGAGTACATAAATTCCTTCCGAAAAAACACAACCTTGCAGTTGCCTAATTGTGATGTTTATGGATAATATACAACCATAAAGTTGGATTATAAGGAGTGGAGATGGAGAACAAGGTAGAAAAGCAGATAGAGATTGCGGCTACGCTGAACAAGGTTTGGAGTGCGCTGACCGACGCGGAGAAATTTGGCGCATGGTTCCGGGTGAAGCTGGAGGGGCCGTTTGTGGAGGGTGAAGTTTCGCGCGGATATATTACGTGGCCGGGATATGAGCACCTGAGGTGGACGGCGACGGTAAAGGAGATGGTTCCGGAGAAGCTGTTTTCGTTTACCTGGCATCCGTATGCGATCGATCCGGCGGTGGACTATTCGACGGAGACGCCGACGCTGGTGGAGTTTCGGCTGGAGGCAACAGCGAACGGCACGCGAGTGACTGTCACGGAAAGTGGATTCGACAAAGTGCCGGAGGCGCGGCGTGCGGAAGCGTTCCGAATGAACGACAACGGGTGGACGCAGCAAATGAAGAATATTGAGGAGTACGTGCTTGGAGAAAAGTGAGGCGCTGAGCGGAGGCGAGGCCGAAGCGTTCGCAGCGCTGGGCGACTGGACGCGCATGCTGCTGGTAGCGCGGCTGGCGACGGCTATGCAGGAAGGCGAGCTGTGCTCGATTGAAGAGCTGAGCGGGTTTGTGCGGCAGCAGGGCGTGAAACTGACGCGGCAGGCAGTGACGAAACATCTGCGCCGGCTGGAGCGCGGGCGACTGGTGCGCGGTGAGCGGCATGGGCGGGAGCGGTTGTATGAGCTGGATTCTGAGGGAATTGACGCGATGCGCACGTACCTGGAGATGGTGAGCGCGCACTGGGAGAGAGCACTGGGGCGGCTTAAAGATTTTGTGGAAGGACAGTGAGCGTGTTGGTGAACTCGTCCTCAAGACGCTTGAGCTTGTCTACGGAACACATTTTGCGGTTCTGAGGCTGCGGCGTCGGTTTAGCATAAGAACATCGCGTGTCACTGCCAAAGGAGAACGCATGAGCTGGGTGCGGAAGACCGGGGTGTCGCTGGTGGCGGGTGGAGCGCTGCTGTGTGCGGCGGGGTTGGGCACAGCGGCATATGGGCGAGTGATGGCGCGGGTGGAAGTGGCACGGTTTCGCGCGCAGGGTGGAGCGGCGGCGCTGTGGGATGCGAAGAGAATTCAAGCGTATGAGAAGACGCTGCATATGAAGTTCGATCCGCCGCTGGCGGTGCTGCGCGTGCCGGCAGTAGGGATTGAGGCTCCGGTGCTGGAAGGCACGAGCGATGCGGCGATGAACCGCGGCGTGGGGCACATCGAGGGCAGCGCGTTGCCGGGTGAAATTGGAAATGTGGGGATTGCGGGGCATCGAGATGGATTTTTTCGCGCGTTGAAAGATGTGCAGGTGGGCGAGATAGTGGAGCTCGAGCGCCGGACAGATACAGGGATGCAGCGCGATGAATATAAGGTGGAGCGGATTTCGGTGGTAGAACCTTCCGATGTGAGTGTGATGAGAGCAACGACAGATTCGACGCTGACCTTGGTGACGTGCTATCCGTTTTATTTTGTGGGTACGGCGCCGCAGAGGTTTGTAGTGCAGGCAGTGAAGACAGACAGTAGACAGTAGTGAGTAAACAGTAGAGGAGACGAAGCGATGAAGAAGTTCTTGCTGGGTGTGTTGATGAGCGTGCTCGCGTTTGCAGCTTGTGGGACAGCATGGGCTGGGCCGGAGGCGGCGATTGGCGCGACTGTGGTGTATGTAAGCGGCAACGATCTGCTGATCAAAGCAACCGATGGGCGGCTGCTGAATTATGCCGTGCCGTCGGGGTATCAGTTCACGATTGCGAGTGGGAAAGTGGGACTGAAAGATTTAAAGGCAGGCGTAGTGTTGACCGGACCGGTGGCGACGGGCAGCGAGCCGCTCATCATTGGACACATTGCGACGGTGAAGGCGAAGGTGTATGTGGCGCGGCCTCCGGATACGCTGACGCTGATTCTGAGCGATGGGTCGCAGGATTTTGTGGTGCCGGCAGGGACGATGTTTACGGTGAATGGCGCGCCGGTTGCATTGAACGGACTGAAGCGCAATGACGAAGTAGAAGCGACGCTGCTCATGGCGGGCAAGGGTGATGGGTCAACTCCGGCGCTGAAAGGCGCGCTGCTGGTGGAGAAGAGTGAGGATCTGCCGCAGGCGGGAAGCTTGTTGCCTACTTACACAGTGATTGGGTTCGGGATGGTGATGGTGGGAATGCTGATGCTATTTGCCGTGCGAAAAAAGCAACAGCAAAGGATTTAACGCAGAGGTCGCGGAGGTTTCGCGAAGGCCGCAGAGGAAAACAAAACGCAATGTGCGCAATGTTTAATTCGCAATGTACGCGATGTCTGAGGAGCGGTCTGCTGGTGGTGTACCTGGCGGCTGCTGCAACCGTGTGCGCGCAACGGACAACTCCGGTGACGCAGGCGGAGGTGGATGCGATTACGCATGATGCGATTCTGATCGACACACATAACGATGTGCCGTCGCTGACGGTGGATGGTTATGACATTGCCAAACCAAATGTGCACGGCATGACCGACCTGCCGCGGATGCGTGGATACCTGGGCGCTGAATTCTTTGCAGTGTTTGTGGATGCGGAATATGTGAAGGGCAACCACTCGGCAAATCGCACGCTACAGATGATCGATACGGTGCGAACGGATGTAATCGCGAAGCATCCCAACGATTTTGTGTTTGCGACGACGGCGGAGGACATTGAACGCGCGCATCGTGAGCACAAGATTGCGGCGCTGATGGGGATTGAGGGCGGGCACGCGATTGAGGATTCGCTGCGGCTGCTCAGGGATTATTACGCGCTGGGCATTCGTTACATGACGCTCACGCACTTCAACACGAATGACTGGGCGGACTCGCAGGGAGATTTTGACAACCCGAAGGTGAAGAAGCATAACGGGCTGACTCCGTTTGGAAAAGATGTGGTGCGGGAGATGAACCGGCTGGGGATGATGGTGGACATCTCGCACGTGGCCGACAAGACGTTTTATGACGCGCTGGAGGTAAGCACGGCGCCGATGATTGCTTCGCACTCGTCTTGCCGGGCGTTGACCAGCTTTACGCGCAACATGACGGATGACATGATTCATGCGTTGGCAGCGAAGGGCGGCGTGATCAATATTAACTTTGGCTGCGACTTCCTCTCGCAGCGTTACTACGACGACAGCAAAAGTGGTGCGGCGGAATTAAAGTCCAAGCGCGCTGCGGCCGAGGCGTTGAAGGATCCCGCGGAGAAACAAGCGGCGTTGGATGCGTTGAAGAAAGAGACGGAGCCGAAGATTGCGCCGGCGACGCTGGACGACCTGGTGGCGCATATCGATCACGCGGTAAAGATTGGTGGCATCGATCATGTGGGCATCGGCACGGATTTTGACGGCCTGCACTGCGTGCCGCTGGCGGTAGACAGCTACAACAAGTTTCCGGCACTGACACGGGCGCTGTTGCAAAAAGGATATTCGGCTGAGGACATCAAGAAGATTTACGGCGGAAATATGCTGCGCGTGATGCGCGAGGTAGCGAAGCGCGCCGATGAGTTGAAAGACGAGCCGCCGATTGAGACGGCATATAAGCCGTAAGACAAAAGCTTTGACGCAAAGGGCGCGAAGGATAAGGACAAGTTTCGCAAAGCCTGAGCGTAGCTTGCGTGTTGCGATGGCGGGGCCTATGCTCGACTGACTGCTCCGTGAATCTGAATTGGAAACAGCATGACTGTGCGTTTGTATCGCCTGCTCGCCGCGCTTTGCGATCTGCTGATCGCGACGGCATTCTTTCTGCTGTGGGGATGGATGAAATCGTCCGGCGGCGTGGGGTGGTGGCTGACTGGAATCGTGCTGTTTGTGGTGGTGTGGATGGAGGTCTGCTGGCGGTTGCGCGGCAGTCCCGGCAAAGCGATGTTCAACCTGGGAGTGAATTACGGCTCGCGGGGAACAGTGTACCTGCGCGAGCTGGTGGGCAAGATGGCGACATGGCTCACGATGGGCTTTGGGCTGCTGCCGATATTTTCTTCGAAGCAACGAGCGCTGCATGATTACATTGCGAACACGGATGTGAGCAGAAGCCTGAATGGCAGCGGGCTGGCGGATGTGCTGCGTATTGGGTTTGCTGCGGTGGCCGGCGGGCTGGTGGTGCTGGCGTTTGTCGGCGAAAAGAATTCGCCGGCGAGCACTACGGCGAGCGTGCCGGTGAAGTGGAATGTGGGCGATTCGTCGAAGGCAGTGATGACAATCCATGTGTATCGCGGCAAGGATGAGTATGCGCAGGGCAGCGGCTTTTTGATCGATGAGCAGGGAACGGCTGTGAGCAATGTGCACGTGATCGGGTCGGGCGATCGCGCGGAGGTTGAGCTCGAAGATGGGCGCAAGTTTCCTGTGACAGATGTGCGGGCTTACGACATGAATCAGGATGTGGCGATTTTCAAAATTGGAAATGCGACGCCGGGAGCGGCGACGACGTTTCCGAAGGTGCAACTGGGGACCTCGGACGCGCTGCAGATTCTGGATAAGGTGGTGGTGATCAGCTCGCCCGAGGGATTGAGCAACACGGTGACGGAAGGCGTGCTGAGTGCGAAGCGCGGTGGAGACCAGCCGGCGCTGCAGGTTTCGGCGGCGATCTCGCCGGGGTCGTCGGGCGGCCCGGTGTTCGATGAAGCTGGGCGCGTGGTGGGCGTGGCGCAGAGCCAGTGGGAAGAAGGCGAAAATTTAAATTTCGCGATCCCGGTAGAAGTAGTAACGATACTGCTGAAGAAACCGGACATGAATGTGACCACTCAGAAATTTTTCACCGGCGTGCTGCATCGCGATGTGAACAGCGACAAAGATTATGATGAGGACGACAACACAACGACCGCGAAGCATTAGAGTTCGCGAAATATAAGGATGAGGAATTAAGGATGAGCGCATTGAAGACAGCGGTTGTGACGAAAGATTCACCCGGAGCAATTGGGCCTTATTCGCAGGCGATTCGAGTGGGCGAGATGCTGTTTACTTCAGGACAAATCCCGATCGATCCGGCAACGGGTGCGGTGGTGGAAGGCGAGATCGCAGAGCAGACAGCGCGAGTGTGCGAGAACCTGAAGGCAGTGCTGGCAGCGGCCGGCGTGGGGTTCGCTGAAGTGGTGAAAACGTCTGTGTTCCTGAAAGACATGAAGGATTTTGCGGCGATGAATGAAGTGTATGCGCGGTATTTTGCGGGTGACGGGTTTGCGTCGCCGGCGCGATCCACCGTGCAGGCCGCTGCGCTGCCGAAGGATGTGATGGTGGAGATTGACTGTATTGCAGTGATTAAAAGCCAGGAACGGTGAAGCAAAGAAAACGGCCGGCGTCTCGCGAGGAGAACGCCGGCCGAATTGTTTAAGCGGTTGACGGTTAGAACAGGATGCGGCCGCCGACCTGGATGATGCGGTTGCTGAAGTATCCGCCCTGGATGGTTCCGTTGATGTGACCGAAGGTTGTAAAGGTGGAGCTCAGCGTTCCGGTCGGGGCGGGGAGATTGGTGAGGTTGAAGACGTTGGTGGCTTCACCGCGGATCTGGAACTTCACGCGCTCCGTGATGGGAAAGTCGCGGAAGATCGATGCGTCGATGTCACGGCGGCCGGGAGCGTCAAAGGTGTCTTGACGAACCGTGCCATCCGAGCCAGCCGGGCCAGCGCCTGGGCAAGCGGGGTTGGTTACACCGTTAGCCACGGATGTGGTTGCGTTGTACTGGCAGAACTGGTGCGGATCGATCCAGTTCGTTTCAGCCGCGATGCGCGACTTGCCGGTGTTGGTAAGAGCACCGGTGCCACCACCTACGATGTTGGGACGGTCATTGGTGACACCGTCTGCGTTGTTATCAGAGCCGGTGGTGACGTTGAAAGGCAAGCCGCTCTGCAACTGAACAATCGAAGTGATGGTCCAGCCGTTGACGATGTAACGTGCGACCTTGCTGTGGAAGTTGAAGGTGGGCTTGTAGACAGCCGAGATCGCGACAACCTCGCGCTGATCGTAGTCTGAGCGCTGGCGGTCGAGATAACGGTTGCGGTTGTCCTGAGGCTCGTCGCTGGCGGTGTTACCTGTGTTGCCAGCAGCGTCCAGGTCTTCGCTCTGCAGATCCTTGGACCAGACCCAATATCCCTGCAGCGAGAGGCCGTGGGAGAGAGTCTTCTGGACCGAAAGCTGAAGAGCGTTGTAGTTGGCACTCTCCGAGGATTGAATCTGGGAGATGGTGGAGAAGAACGGATTAGCTGCAGTTGTCAGTGAGGTTGCGCCGTAGGAAACATCGTTGTACGGACGGCGGTTGTTCACTGTGCCGGTGGTGTTGAGATAAGCGCAGTTCTGTGTGGTGTTGGTGGTAGCGCAGGAGTTTCCTGATGCGCCTGCTGCCGTCACATTGAAGACCGGGTAGTTGAGATCCCACTCGATGGGCAGCTTACGTGAGAGTGCAGCGACGTAGTTGACGGAGAGAACGATGCCCTTGACCATCTGCTGCTGGACACCGAAGTTGATCTGGTAGGTTTCCGGCCAATGGAAGTTGGGATCGACGGGGATGACCGCAGCCGGAACGACAACGAAGGATGGGCTGGCGGGGTTATAGATGAACGGATAAGGCGAGTGGCCTACGCCGCCGGCGATGCAGGTCGGATTACCCTGGCAGAAGTCCGTGGGATCCGTTGCATAAGGATTGTTGACCGAAATGACGTGAGAGAAAGAGGGCCGACCCGAGAAAGGCTCGCCGTTGGAAGGATAGGTCCAGAGGTTGCCGCCAACGGAGCCATAGAAGAGACCGGCAGCACCATGAACGACGGTCTTGCCATCGGCGAACGGAGTCCAGGCGAAACCGACACGTGGTGAGATGTGGTCATAGCGAGTGTTGACGCCACCGGTGGGAACTCCCTTGTCGCCGGGAAGAAGAACACCCTTAGGCAGAGCTGGAGCGACGGAAGACTGCGCGCCGGGAACGAATTGCATGACCATCTTCTGCGTATCGGTAGGCGTAGTCTGCACGTCGTAGCGAATACCCAAATTGACAGTGAGGTTAGGAAGAATGCGCCAGTCGTCCTGCGCGAATGCGCCGAAGTTGAAGTAGTTGGCGTTGGCGTAGACGGGAACGTCCTGACCCATAGTGTTAGGACGGCCGAAGAAAAAGTCGGTAAGAGCAGCACTGGAACGGCCTGCGGTGCCGGCAGCAGCCTGGGTAAACCCGAAGACGCCGTAGTCGTTCAGCGTGGTCTGCTGAGCATCATTCTCACGGTTAGCTTCGCCGCCGAAGTACAGCGTGTGCTTTCCGTGGGTGGTGCTGACGACATCGCGGATGGCATAGAGGTTGGTACCGGTGACTGGACCCGTGATGGCGTTTTGAGCATTGAACCAGCCGCTGACGGTCATCTGCGGACGCGAGCAGCCAGCAGCTCCAGCCGCCGGGCAGATGGTGCCGTTGGGAAGCTGTTCCGCAAAGGCTGAACCGAAGCTGGCAAGACTTTGCGAAGGTGAAGGTACGCGGCCACCGATGAGACGCGTGTAGTTGATCATGAGCTGGTTGACGGTGTTGTTGGTCAGTGTCCAAGTGTGAGCGACATTGGCGACATGCTGAGTGAACTTGTAGTCATGCGTGACCCAGCCCTTGATCAGGTTGCCGGAAGGATTGACGACGAAGTCACCTTTCTCATAGAACTCACTGACCGTGAGCCGCTGCTTGGCAGTCATCTGGTAGTCGCCCTTGTAAAGCTGCTCGTCTGTCTTCTGGCTGAAGGGGCTGAAGTCGCGGCGGGTGTAGATGCTATCGCCAATGGCGCTGGGGTTCGGTGTGGGAATGAGGCCAGCCTTGATGATGTTCACGATGGCCGAATCCATGGCTGTCAGCGGCACTTGGTTGTTGGCGTAGGCGGTACGCGTGACCGGATCGCAGGCATAGAAGCTGGTTGCGGTGGAGGTCACTGTTTTGGCGCAGGCTGCCGCGCCGGTAAGGCCGGCATTGGCGCCGGTGGTCGGCATGTTCTCCAAGAAGTTGCCAGACTGTTCCGCCGCGCTGGGCACGTTGGTGACAAGAATGTTGTCCGAGATGAAGCGGAAGCCGGCGTAGGAGCCGAAGAAGAACAGCTTGTCATGGATGGCCGGACCGCCGACGGTGAAGCCGAAGCGGTGCTGATTGTAAGGAGTTTTTCCGGAGGAAGGCGGAACGTTGTGCTCCGTGGCGTTGAAGTTTCTGTCGCGGAAGAATTCGAAGACAGAGCCATGGAACTGGTTGGTGCCGGACTTGGTGAGAACCGAGACGACGCCGGCAGAGTTGCGGCCATACTGCGCGGAAAAGTTGTTGGTCTGAACGTTGAACTCGCGGATTGCATCCGGATTGGGGAGCGGGTTGCCGGTGTTGCGAACGCCGGTCATGTTGCTGCCGCCATCGAGATAGTAAGCGACCTGGCCGACGCCGGAGTCCGACGAGCCGTTGATCTTGACGTGCTGCTCAGGATAGCCGAGAGGATTGATGACGCCGCCGTTGCCGCCGGTGCCGGCAGCGTTGTTGTTCTGGACGCCAGGAGTGAGATCGAGCAAGCGATAGACGTTGCGATCGACGAGCGGCAGGTTGTCAATTTCCACATTGGTGATGGTGCGGCCCAGTGTAGAGTTGCCAGTGTTCAGCAGTGGAACTTCCGCAGTGACCTCGACGGTTTCAGAGGTGCCGCCGGGCTGCAGGGAGAGATCGAGGTGGTCATCGTCGCCGATGTTGAGTGTCAGGCCTTCGCGGTCCAGCTTCTTGAAGTTGGGCGCGGTGACGGTAACTTTATATGGACCTACAGGCAGGAAGTCCGCGCGGTAGGAGCCATTCGCCTCAGTGATGACCGTGCGCGTGAACTGTGTGTCAGTCTGGACGATGGTGACGGTGGCCTTAGGAATGGCGGCGCCGGTGGAGTCTGTTACGTTGCCAAACATGGACGCTGTAGACACTTGCGCCCAGGAAGCGGCAGCACAAAACAGAAACAGTACGGCACAAAAGAGAACGCGGAAAGACTTTGACACAGGAAACCTCCTCGAAATCAAACAGTTACACAGCCGAAATGAGCCAGCTCAGTTTTATAAAAGCGGTTGAATTACGCCGCTGAACACACTACGCGAATCATTCTTGCTTTGGCAAGAAAGAAATTGCTCGAACTACGTACTTTTGTTTGAAGAGGGTTGATTTCATTAAGTCGCACTACGAAGTAATTGCTCAAATAGGGCGTCTCGACACCGTTCCGGGTGAGGCGTTTAATTGAATTGAAGAAGGAGAAAAATGTTTATGCCAGAGGATAGGGAGACGGCCGCGGAAGCTGCAAAAAAGCCTGAAAAAGTGGTGAAAAGCGAAGCTGAGTGGCGCGCAAAACTGACTCCGGAGCAGTATCACGTGCTGCGCGAGAAAGGCACAGAGCGGCCGTTCACGGGAGCTCTGGTGAACAACCACGATGACGGCTTTTATCACTGCGCGGCGTGCGGCGCGAAGCTGTTCAAGAGCGACACGAAATTCGAATCCGGGTCAGGCTGGCCGAGTTTTTTCGACCCCATCACAAAGGACGCCGTGGAGCTGCATGAAGACAACACTTACGGCATGCGGCGCGTGGAAGTTACATGCGCACAATGCGGCGGGCACCTGGGACATGTGTTTCCAGATGGGCCGGGACCGACAGGACAGAGATACTGCATCAATTCGGCCTCGCTGGATTTCGAGAAGCAGTAAGCAGGCTGACTCACTCGAGGGCATAGACAATCTGCACCGTGGCGGTGCGCTCGACACGCTGAGATTGAATGGCGAGAGGAGCGGGCGCAATGCGCATTTTGTCAGCGACGGCTTCGGCGTTGAAGTTGTTCATTTGCATTGGTGAGACAAAGCTGGATTGCACAGTGTTGGTAGCGTAGAGCGGCTGGCCAAGTTTTGCTCCCATGCTTTGGGCAAGCTCTGTGGCACTAGCTTTAGCGCGGTCGGTGGCACGATGGATGGCTTCAGCATCGAGCGCAATGCTGTTCTTCATGCGCCATATAATTTCTCCGCTCTGATTGGCGCCGGCTTCGACGGCGGCGTCGAGAACGATCGCGGCAAGATTGGGATCGACGCTCACGGTCCAGCTTTGCTCGACGCTGAAGCGCTGACCCTTCTGCTGCTTGATTTCATAGTCGCTAAGGCGAGACACGCGCTGGTTCCGGCTTTGAATTTCCGAAGATTTCGCACCTGCATCCAGCATGGCTTTCATGATGGTGTTGGAGCTGTCAGAGGCGGTCTTGTATGCGATTTTGAGAGTGGGACCGTAGGCAGTGAAGCCAATGTGGATGTCGGCGACATCGGGGTCGGCCTCTGCATGATCGCTGGCGCTGATAGAAAGCGTGCGATTGTCTTTGCTGATTTGAAGCGTGGGCCCTTGAGGCGATTGTGCTGACGCAGCGAGAGTGCATCCAGCAAAAGCAATCAAAGTGATGAGTCGGAATGAGACTGTCATAAATTTCCTCCTGCGACGTAGACGCAGCTACTGAGGAAACTTGCAGGTTATTTTCAGTCTTTTTCGGTAAGCAGATCGGAGAGCGTTTCTTTGTGTTTGGGCTTGCCGGCGGCTTTTCGCTTGGGATCGGGCAGAGTCTGCGAGGGCGGCGGAGTTCCGAGGCGCTGACGAGCATTGGCCTTTACGGCCTTGGTGACGGAGAAAACTTTCTTCTTTTTAGCCTTGGCCATGGTGGGGAATCTCTACAGCTCAGAGTATAGCGAGCGGCGTGTGTAGCGAGAAAAGTCGAAGTGACAACAAAATCATCTTGTGATGTTAGCTGTAGTGTTCGCGGAGCAATGCGGCGCGTTTGAGGTGAGGCCGGTTGATATACTTCTGGCCATGCGAGCTGGCCCGAGCGGAGTTGAGGCGGCGATAGAAGCCGTGGAGACCCGGTGGGAGCGGTGGTGGGCGTGGCTGCGTGGAGCGCGGGCGGAGCGCTGGCTGGGTGCGGCGGTGGTGGCGCTGGCCGGGTTCTTTGTGGCGCTGCTTGTCTGTGCGGCGGCTCGGCGGCTGTGGTATCCGTATGACCTTGAATGGATAGAGAGTGGTGTGCTGGGCTCGATTGCGCGGGTTGCGCATGGCCAGCCGCTGTATGCGAAGCCTTCGCTGGACTATGTACCGTATCTCTATGCGCCTGTGTACTTCTATGTCTGTGCCTGGGTGACGAAGCTGACGGGAGTAAGCTTTGCAGCGCCGCGGCTGGTTTCGGCCGGAAGTACGTTGGCGACACAGGCGTTGCTGCTGCTCTATGTGCGGCGGGAGACGCGGAGCTGGCTGGCGGGGATCGCGGCGGCGGGAATCTTTGCGTCGCTGTACTTCTTCGTCGATGGATGGTTCGACATCGGGCGCGTGGACTCGTTGTTCATGCTGCTGTTTCTGCTGGCGATCTACTGCACGCGCTTTGAGCATCCACTGCTGGCAGCCGCGGTGTGGGTGCTGGCCTTCCAGACGAAGCAGAGTGCGCTGCCGATCGCTGTGCCTTTCCTGCTGCTCTACTGGGAGCGGCGGCGGCCGATGCGCGTGGTGATGGCGCTGGAAGCGTATGCAGTGCTGGCGTGGGCGAGCATTGCGTGGCTGAGCCACAGCAGCGATGGCTGGTACAGGTTCTACGTGTTTGGGACAGCGAAGGGCTTGCAAGTGGTGGCGCGGCTGGCTGCGCTGTATCCGGAAGAGATGCTGCTGCGGCCACTCGGGATCGTGTTTGTCGTGGTTGTGGCAGCGGCGTTGCTGACTCCGGTGAGTTTGCGCTCGCGGCGGGCAGTGTTCTATGCGGTGGGGTCGGTGGTGTTGTATGCGGCGTTCTGGTTTGTGCGCGCGCATCACGGTGCAGTTACGAATGCGATGATGCCTGTCTATCTGTGGACGCTGCTGTTGTTCGGGATGGCGCTGGCGCGGTTGATTGCTGCGATGAAGCGCGGAGAGCTGTGCGGAGCAGCGTGGGTGAATGTGCTCCTGATCGCAGTGGTGTTCCAGATGGCAGCGCAGATTCGTGGACCGGGAATTCTTATTCCGACTACCGTGCAGAGAGCTGACCGCGAGAAGTTCGAAGAGCAGATCAAGGCGATTCCGGGAGAGGTGTATGTGGTGAATCATTCCTGGGATGCAGTGATGGCGAACAAAACAGCGCATGCCGAAGGCGAAGCCGTGGGAGCAATGGTGGATGCCGGCGGACCGGAGAGTGCGGCGTTCGAGCAAGAGCTGCACAGCGCGATGATGGAACACAAGTTCGCGGCGATTGCCCTGGATGCGGGCTACAAGGAATATGCGCCGTGGCTTACACCGGAAGAGCTGGCGGAATATCCGGTGCGGGTTGCAGCGTGGGGATCGGAAAACGGGCGCGTGATGACATCGCAGCCGGTGGAGATTTTGCTGCCGTGCTCGGCGATGGCGAGCGGTCTGGCGGCGAGGATAGCGATGCCGGGAAGTTTGCCGGTCTCGAATTGCAAGGAGTAGGCAATGCAAGGAGTAGAGACGGCAAGGAGTAAGGAGTAGAAAAGCAACGACAAATGCTTTGAACGCAATGGACGCAAAGTTTAAGAACAAGGTTCGCAATGTTTAAGGCAAAAGCAAAAGCCCCGCATGATTTGCGGGGCTTGCTGTTGTTGAGTAGAACGATTCGGGCTAATGGTTACTTGGCGCCGACAGGTTCGGGCTTGGGGAGATCGGCGAGGCGCTTGGCAAGCATCTTCTCCAGGTCTTCGAGCGCTTCGGAGAACTTTTCGATGCCTTCCTTCAGCTTGTCGTGGGCCATCTTGTCGGCAGCGTGCATCTTGTCGAAGGTAGCCTTGTCGACGGAGATCTTCTCAATGGGATCTTTCTTGGAAGATTCGGGGTCGAGTTTGCGCTCGAGCTGGCCTTCAGTGGTCTGAAGCTCCTCAAGGAATTGCGGCGAGATGGTGAGCAGGTCGCAGCCGGCGAGCTCGACGATCTCCTGCATGTTGCGGAAGCTCGCGCCCATGACAACTGTTTTGTAACCGAACTTTTTGTAGTAGTGGTAAATCTCGGTGACGGACTGAACGCCGGGGTCGTTGGCGCCGTCGTTGTTGCGGCTGGGCTCGTTCTTCTTGTACCAGTCGAGAATGCGGCCGACGAAGGGGGAGATCAGCGTGACCTTGGCTTCGGCGGAGGCGACGGCCTGGTGGAGGCCGAAGAGCAACGTCATGTTGCAGTGAATGCCTTCCTTCTCGAGAATCTCGGCGGCGCGAATGCCTTCCCAGGTGGAGGCGAGCTTGATGAGGACGCGCTCGTTGCCGATGCCGGCAGCGTTGTACTGCTTGATGATGTCGCGCGCGGTTTCTATGGAGGCTTCCGTGTCGTAGCTGAGGCGGGCATCGACTTCGGTGGAGACGCGGCCGGGAACGATCTCTAGAATCTTGAGGCCGAAGGCGACGGCGAGAGATTTGAAGGCAGACTTGGCGACCTCTTCATCGGAGGCGCTGGGGTTGGCTTCGCGGGCCTTCTGGAGGACGCCGTCGACGATGGGCTGGTACTCGGGCTTGGTGGCGGCGGTGGCGATGAGCGAGGGATTGGTGGTCGCGTCGGTAGGCTTGTAGGCCTTGATGGAGTTGATGTCGCCGGTGTCGGAGACGACGGTGGTCATCGACTTGAGTTGATCGAGGAGATTAGCCATGTGAGAGCTCCTTGGAGGCGAGCCGAAAGGGCTCAAAAGCCTGAATACATCCATTATAGATGCGCAATGTCAGACAGGGCTGCCGACGCGGCCGCCTCGCCCGGGGATATCGTATATCCCAAAATATTCATTCACTGGGTTTTGAGTGAGAATATACGGCCAAAATATGTCTGCGAAAGGGTTAGAAGGAGGGGTAGACAGTAGAGGGTAGAGCGTAGAGAAGACAAAGACAAAGGCAAAAACCTTAACGCGGAGGACGCGGTGGTTTCGCAGTGGACGCGGAGTAAGGCAAAAAGCGGAAGCGGAAGCAAAAGCAGGTCCTTCGCTCCGCTCAGGATGACAAGTTTTATGGTTTTGGATGGGGTGCTAGCGTGGAGACATGCAATTTTCGCGCAGAGAGTTTGTGGTGGGTGGGGCGGCGGTGGCTGCCCTGGAGATGGCGGGATGCGCGCGGCCGCGTGGGGCGGCGGGGATTCCGGCGCCGCCGGAGGTGGAGACGCTGCGGGCTGCGGCTGCAAGGCGGGGATTGCTGGCAGGATGCGCCGTGCAGGTGCAGCATCTGCGCGATGACCCGATGTATGCGGCGCTGGTGGGTCAGCAGGCAGGGATCATTGTGGAAGAGAGCGCGCTGAAGTTTGGACCGCTGAGGCCTTCGCCGACGGAATATTTTTTCGACAATGCGGATTACCTGTTCGCCTTTGCGAAGAAGCACAAGCAAAAAGTGCGCGGACACAATTTTGTATGGCACGAGCAGATACCGAAGTGGTTTGCCGGCTATGTGACGTCGGCGAATGCGGAGCGGGTGCTGGTGGAACACATTGAGCGTGTGGGCGGGCGCTACAAGGGACGCGTACATAGCTGGGATGTGGTGAATGAGGCGATCGAGATCAAGGATGGACTGCCGGGAGGGTTGCGGAACTCGGGCTGGCAGGTGGTGCTGCCGGGACATGGCGATGTTCCTGCGTATATCGAGATTGCGTTTCGCACGGCGCGGCGCGTGGACCCGAAGGCGATGCTGGTCTACAACGACTACGGCATCGAAGCGGACGATGCGAAGAGTGAAGCTAAGCGCAAGGCAGTGATGACGCTGCTGCGCAATATGCTGGCGCGCGGGATCCCGGTGGATGCGCTGGGTGTGCAGTCGCACCTGACGGCTGGGTCGCACGATGCGTTTGGTCCGGAGTATGCCTATGGCGCTGGACTGCGAAGCATGATTGTCGAAGCGCGTGGAATGGGGCTGAAGGTGCTGCTGACGGAGATGGATGTGAATGACCGCAAGCTGCCGGCGTCGGTAGCGGCGCGGGATGCAGCGGTGGCGGCGACCTATAGCGGCTATCTACGCGAGGCGCTGGCGGATGAGGCAGTGGTTGCGCTGCTGACGTGGGGCATCACGGATAAATACACGTGGCTGGATTATGGTTTCCAGCAGCGGGAGGACAAGCAGCCGCAGAGATGTTTGCCGTTCGATGCAGGGATGCAGGCGACTGCGGCGTTCTTTGCGGTGAGAGATGCGATTGATGCCGCGCGCGGCGGCAGGGGATAGACCACAGAGGATAGTGGTTCGGTGGTTGAAAGGGACAAGCGGGAGTTCGGCTGCAGGCTGTACGGCAGGTCCTTCGACTGCGTAGCGTGCTGACGCACGCTACTTCGCTCAGGATGACGGCTTTTCTTATTAGGTAGAGATGACGTTTTTATCTAGTGGTAGGCGGCGATGAAAGTGTTCGACGTGGTGTTCATTTCTGCGTCGGTGGTGGGGGCGGAGAGGATGAGGATGCGGTAGCGGAAGGTGGCTGTATCGCCGGGGGAGATGCTGAAGTTGAAGGGCGCGGCTTTGGGATCGAAGATGTGCGCGCCGAGTGGGTTGACGGCGAAGAGGCCGTAACCGCGCGCATGCCAGTAGGGTGGAGAGCCGGGATTTTTAGGGTGGGAGAGGATGGCGATGGTTTCGGTTTTGTTGTTTAGAGTTTCGCCGGTGAGATAGCACCAGGCGCCGCGAGTGCTCCAGACAGCGTCGCCGGTGATGCCTGCGGAGGTGTGATAGATGCCGGACGCGCCGGCATTGCTGGTGGAGTCGACCTTGGTGGAGTTGCCGTTAGCGTCGGTGAAGGTACCACCTTTTTCGGTGGGCGACTCGAGGAAGTGTGCGACGCGAATTCCGAGCAGGCCTTCTTTGTCGTCATTGAAGGTGACAGTGGTGATGGCCTTGAGCGTGACGATCATGTCGATGGCGCGAGCGGGGTGACCGCCGATTTTTAGTTTGGAGAAAACGTAGTGTGTGGTCTGAGTGAGGATGGGTTTGGTGTTGTTCGCGGCGGGATCACCAGCTACCCAGGTGGAAAGCGTGGTGAGCTCGCCGGAGCTGCGGCCGCTCTTGGTGGAGATGATTTTGTCGAGAGTGATGGTGCCGTACTTGGAGCGGTCGGCGGGCTTGATGGCGTCGGAATTGTTCCAGAAGTCGAAGCCGTTGGCGTTGCCGTAGTTGAACCAGAGGCCGGCGTGGTGAGGATGGTCGGTGCGCTCGCCGGGGAGAGGAGCGAAGGGATAGCCGCGGGTGACGGTGGTGCCGTCGGGCGCGATGAGTGGGTAGAGCACGGGCTTGCGCTGGTTGGTCTGCCAGAGATAGCTGGTGAAGGGTGCGTTGTCGATGGTGATGTCGACGCGATGAGTGGATTGGTTGGGAGTGACGGCGACCTGGGAGAGGCAGACAGTAGACAGCAGTGAGTAGACCGTAAGGGTGGCTACGAGAGCGATGTTTTTGCGGAATAGCATGATGTTCCTCGATGTATGGTGCGGCGGGAGAGGAAAAGCAAACCTTGAGGGCTAAAGCCCCTTTTTCAGCAGCGGCTATGAGAGCCCAAGGCTAAAGCCTTGGGGTACCTGATCGTGCCGGGAGCTACCCCACGCAAGGGCCAAAGGCATGCCTATGGATGGGGCACCCGAGATCCTGCGAACCCACATCTCAGAAGCGAGATGTGGGGCACCCGGAGTTGCGATTCGGCTAGATGTGGTCATAGGGTTTTCCTGCGACCATGACTTTCTGTGTCGCTTCGTCGAAGGTGACTTTCTGTCCGGTCTGGATGGCGGCCACATTCATGCAGAGAGCGATGCTGTGGCTGTAGCCGGCGCGGATGGAGGCGTTGGGAGT
>Ga0206854_1011_pt1 | contig 65149 bp, 48 predicted proteins | sample Alteio_BWOrgCont_50_FD_152870 | JGI IMG/M metagenome (GOLD analysis project Ga0206854, IMG submission 152870) | Enriched cells from forest soil in Barre Woods Harvard Forest LTER site, Petersham, Massachusetts, United States -... | ecosystem: Environmental > Terrestrial > Soil > Temperate forest >...
TGGCAGATTTTATTGCCGAACTGGTAACCAATGAAAGAGAAAATACCACCTATATGGTGTATGGCAGGGTGCATGAAAGCGAATTAAAAGAAAAATTTAAGGCTGAAATGTATAGCTCTGATTTTTATAACTGGCTGTATAATGGTACAACCTTTCTTCATGGCGATTTGGGGTATTTTATAGGATACGAGATCTGCCAATCATACTATACAAATGCGAAAAACAAAGAACAAGCTATAAAAGAAATGATTGGCTTAAATTACGCCGATAGCGCTGCTGTAGATAGCTTTCTGCATAGATCCGGGTATTACAAAGAGCAAATAAACAGGGAGGAAATATTTGCCGACTTTGAATCAAAACGACCTTATATAACGAGTTTATCACCTGTAATTAACTCACATACAGATGTACCTGCAAACATTACAGAAATTACGCTATCTTTTTCAGAGCCTATGGGGAAAGGTGTATCTATCTCATCAGGAGAGAATGCAGCAGATCAATATCCTATCAGCAGTGTTATTGGTTTTTCTGATGACGGACGGTCAATTAAATTAAAACTTGCTTTGCAACCCGGTACGGCCTATAGCTTTCAAATTACAGGAAAAAAGTTCAGATCACAAATCGGTTACCCGCTTAAACCCTATGCAGTAAATTTTAAAACAAAAAATGGCCAATAAGATTTCGACTTGATGTAAAATTCAACTACTCCGCAACCCAAACTGCATCTAAAAACCAATTTTTTGAATCTAAAAATTGCTCAGCAGTTTTAAATCCCGCTGCTGTTGCCATTTCATTTGTTTGCGCTACAGTATATTTTTGCGATATCTCCATGAAAATATATTCATCCTTTAAGAAATGAATATCTGTCATATCAGCAATTTTTACAGTTTGATCGGCAAGGCTTACCAGGTAGCTTTTGCAAGCGCCTGTCTCCGGGTCATAGGTTGGGTAATGTTCAAATTTTGCTACATCAAAATCTGCATTCAACTCGCGGTTTATGCGCTCTAATAAATTAAGGTTGAATCTTTTGGTAATGCCCTGCTTATCATTATAAGCCGCTAACACAGTAGCTGGGTTCTTTTTCAGATCGATACCGATCAACATACTATCGCCCGGCGATAAATGATTGCGTACTTCGGCACAAAAATCAGTAGCCACATCAACCGGCATATTCCCCACGTTCGATCCTAAAAATAGCACTACTTTACGGCGTGATGAGTTTTCATTTGCCTGTTTAAGCATATCAAAATATTCGCCGTTTAGCCCTGTTATTTGCAAGCCGGGTAAAACCACCGGTAAAGTAATATTCAGGTAGGATATAATATTATCCGAAATATCTATAGGCAGATACCTGAAATCAGCTTTCTGTTCCAGTAGATATTTAAGCAAGAAGCTGGATTTTGTAGCGTCGCCTGCGCCCAGCTCAATTAAGTCGAATGGACTACCATCGGCAATAATAGCGTTTGCTATTTGTGCGGTTTGCTGCGAAAATATTTCCAGCTCGCAATTGGTTGGATAATACTCTTCGCAGTTCATCAGGTCCTGGAACAGTTTATCGCCAACGGCGTCATAAAAATATTTGGAATTTAAACGCTTAGGGCTCAATTGCAAGCCCGTTACAACATCTACATAAAACTGGCTGGTTTTAGGCTTTGATGCTAAGCATGTTTCGTTTTTCAAGGTAGATGTTTCCATGTAGATTTTTTTGTAGCAATTATTTAGCCAATCGTATCCCGGTAAACTGCCATCGCAAATTTGTCTGAAAAAAGTTACGGTAAGTAATACGGCTATGGTTTGGCGATGTAACTTCTGATGCGCCCCGTAATACTTTCTGGTTCACCATAAATTTGCCGTTGTACTCGCCAATAGCTCCCGGAGCTTTTGCAAAACCAGGGTATGGCAGGTATGAGCTTTCTGTCCACTCCCAGCTTTTGCCCCATGTAAATTTATTGGTGCTGGCTTCCCATTCAAATTCGGTAGGCAGCCTCAACCCTCTCCACGAGGCATAAGCATAAGCCTCAAAGTAGCTGATATGGCAAACCGGCTCTTCAGGTTTTATCGGTCCTAAACCATGAAAGGTGTAATGATACCATTCGTCGTTAACTACATGCCAGTAAAGCGGGCATTCAATTTTATTGGTTTTAACCCAATCCCAACCCTCGGCATGCCAATGGCGAAAATCATGATAACCACCGCTATTAATAAAATCTAAATATTCTTCGTTGGTAACCAAATTCGGGCTAATCTCAAAAGCATTTAAGTAAACCTTATGGCGGTTCAGTTCGTTATCAAAGCAAAAGCCTTTGCCTTCAAAACCAATCTCGTAAATACCCTCCGGCATTTTTATAAAATCGCTTTCAACCATTTCCGCCTTTGGCGATACATAGCTTTTATCGTAAGCAGGCATTAGTGGGTTATGTCCTAAAATGTATTTAATATCAGTATACAATAACTCCTGGTGCTGTTCCTCGTGGTTAAAGCCCAATTCAAGCAGTTCCTTTATTTCTGCGGATGGCTCTTCGCATAAATAGTTATACATGGCCTTGTCCACATGTTCACGATAGCGGCGTATCTCGGCAACGGTAGGTCGACTTAAATTGCCCCTGTCTGTACGAACTACACGGGTGCCAACGGTTTCGTAGTAGCTGTTAAAAACGAAGTTATAGTCGGGGTCATATTCCTGGTAGCCCATAAAATAAGGCTTCAGGATAAAGGTTTCAAAAAACCAGGTGGTATGCCCTATATGCCACTTGGGCGGACTAACATCAACCACTGGCTGCACTACATAATCTTCCGTTTGCAACGGCTCACAGATCATTTCAGTACGTTTGCGAACTTGCAGGTAGCGATCTCTTAATTCCATTTAGGTTATTTTGTTTCCAAATACGTTTTCAGATCTGTTATAGTTTTAACATTTAAGTCGGCGGCTTGTTTTTGCCGCATCATTAAAGCATAGGCATTATTAAAACCTATAGGTTGTAGCCATTTTAACTGATAGCGTTTTTCAAATTCATCTTTTACGTAGTTATACGTTTTATCTTTATCGCCTGTGAGCTCATCAACCTTTTGTGGCGATGCCTGTAAAATAGCTAGCAAACCCGTTCCTGTATATTCGGGATAAAGGTCTATTTGATCATTAGTCAATGCGTCAAAACAAATTTTTGTGCCTCCCAGGCCTGTTTTCGTGGCTACATTATAATTTGTATAACCCTTTATCAACATACTATACATATTGGCGAGTATATATTGCTCACCAAATATTTTTGACCCGATACGAACCACTTGCCCGTTGCCATTACGTTCCGGTTGATACAAATTATTGGCGGTTAAAAAGTCTTTTGCCACACGCTCCGGGCTTTGGTGAAGATAATCGGTGCGATAGTTTAATTCTGTCATTACGCTATCATTTATTTTGCCTGCCAGTAGATTTAGCGTTTTCTCCAGTTCAGAAAATTTTTTCAATGCATTGTCCCTAACCACAGGCGCGGCATAATACGGCGGGAAAATATGTTTATTGTCCTGCAAAACTATTAACCCGTATGCTTTAAGCCGCCCATCGGTTGAGTAGCCGCTGATGACATCCAGTTGCTTTTCATAAGCCGCCTTGTACATCACCGCATCGCTTATGACGATAGTATGAATTTTTAAACCATACTTACTTTGAAGCCCCAGGTTTCCATCCTGCCTGCCCATAAACTCGGGGGTAAAACCTGCGGTTAACTTGCTGCCATAAGCCGTCGGAATAAAATAAAACGACGATAATATTATAACCAATACCGGCAAAGCTACGGTAGCCATTTTCAGTTTTTTAAGGTTGAGATGTTGTATGCGCGACAAAAGGAAATCGAACAAAATAGCTAACAACGCTGCAGGTATGGCCCCGGCTAAGATCATATTGGTATTATTAAGCGATATACCGCCAAAAATAAATTCGCCCAAACCGCCTGCGGCAATGTAAGATGCCAATGTAGCCACGCCCACATTAATAACCGTAGCCGTACGAATACCCGCCAGTATAACGGGCATAGCCAGCGGCAATTCTACTTTGGTTAGTATTTGCCATTTGCTCATCCCCATGGCAACAGCGGCTTCCTTAACCGCACCATCAACCCCGGTAATGCCCGTGTAGGTATTGCGAATAATGGGCAGCAGCGCATATAACAACAAAGCCACAATTGCCGGCTTAGCGCCGATGCCTAACAACGGTATCATAAAACCTAATAAAGCTATACTTGGGATAGTTTGTAAAATACCCGCAACACCTAACACCGCGCCCGATAGTTTTACCCTACGGGCAATCAAAATACCCAAAGGCAATCCTATCAACACCGCCAAAAACAGCGAAATAAAGGTAAGCCCTATATGCTGCAAGGTTTGCGTCAACAATTTATCCGATTGCTGGCGCATAAAATCAAACAAACCCTGTTGCTGCTCAATCATGCCCCTGCTCCTTTTTATATTGATAAAACGCTGACATCAATTCTTTGAATTCCTTTTCGTCTTTCTCGTAATCCAGCTTTTCTAACGATTCCCATATACTTGATCCGCCATCAACTCCGCCTTTAAGGTGCTGAGGAGCTTTCAACGCTTTAAATTCTAATTGCAAACGCTGCTCTTTTAAAAAATCTCGTACAAACTTGTTTTTGGGTTTAAACAGTAAATCGGCAGGTGTACCGCATTGTATAATTTTGCCTTTATCCATCAGGCAAATACGGTCGCCCAATTCAAAGGCTTCCTGCACATCATGCGTTACCATAATGATTGTTTTTCGTTTTAACTCATCCAGGGCCTTAAATTCAGCATGAATTTTTGAACGGGTAACATTATCCAAAGCGCCAAAGGGTTCGTCCATTAATAATACCGGCGGATCGGCAACTAAAGCCCTTGCCAGGCCAACCCGTTGCTGTTGCCCTCCGCTTAATTCTTTGGGATAGGCATTTAAATATTCTTTTGAGAGATGCAGTTTCTCCATCAACTCGTGCACTCGTTTATCGGTTTTCTTTTTGTCCCACTTTAATAGTTGCGGAACAACGGCAATATTTTCGCCAACAGTATAGTGCGGAAATAACCCGTTATTTTGGAGCACATAACCGATACCCCGGCGTAAAACTTCGGGCTGCTGCTCTAAAATATTTTGGCCATTAATGTATATGCTGCCGCTGGTAGGTTCTATCAGCCGGTTAAGCATTTTTAGGGTTGTGGTTTTACCGCAACCGCTGGTACCTAATAATATCAGGTTCTCTCCCTCAGCTACTTCAAACGAAATACCATCAACCGCCTTAACGTTATTAAATGACTTGCTTAGTTGTTCAACCTTTATCATAGGCCGTTACTTATCCAAAGCCATAAACAGGTTATTTAACGATTCGGAGTAAAGCGGATGTGCAAAAACACACCAGCGTATTTGCTCATAAGTTATACCGCCCATCATGGCCATTTGTAATACGGTCATTATCTCGCCACCTTCCGGACCTAAAATGGTGGCTCCCAATATCAACTTGGTATCGACATCCACAATGGCTTTCATAAATCCTCGGCTATCTCCTGTTTCAATAGCTCTTGCTACATGGCTCATAGGTAATTTTGCAACTTTATAATTCAATCCTTGTTTTTTTGCTTCTGCTTCATTAATGCCTATATGCCCCAATTGCGGGTCGGTAAACATGCAATAAGGCACCGGCCTGTCCTTTGTGGTCAGCTTATCTTTCTCAATTAAATTGCGGTAAACTATGGTATAATCGTTATAGCTAATGTGCGTAAATGCCGGGCCGCCTTTTACATCGCCAAGCGCATAAATGCCTTTTATATTGGTTTCCAGTTTGTCATTTACCTTAATATATCCGCGTTCGTCTGTGCCCACACCTGTTGCCGGCAGGTTTAACTGTTGCGTTTGTGGTGTGCGGCCCGTGGCCACTAAAACGTGTGTACACCTTATCTTCTTTTCATCCTCGCCCGCCAAAACAGAAACCACAATTTTACCACCCGATTTTTTCTTAAACCCAACAGCTACCGTATTGGTGCGGATATTAATATCCTCCTCTTCCAGTATCTTGGTTAATTCTTCCGATACATCTTCATCTTCTTTTCCGACTATTCGTTCTCCTTTCTCAAACACCGTTACCTTGCTGCCAAAGCGCCGAAACATCTGCGCAAATTCCAGCCCGATATAATTGCCGCCAAGTATCAATAAATGCTTAGGCACGCGGTCAAGTTCAAGTATGGATGTAGAAGTTAAATAATCAATGTCATTCAGCCCATCAATGTCCGGTATATACGGCGATGCGCCTGTATTGATAAATATCCAATCGCCTTGTATCTTCTTCTGCTTGCCATCATTCAGTTTTACGCTGATAGTTTTTTCACCTGTAAAAGCAGCCTCGCCAAATAATATGGTGAGGTTTTTGGTGGCCTCTAAACCGTGCTGACTACCGTTTCTAAACAGGTGCACAATATCGTCCTTACGCTTTTTTATCTTCGGCATATTAACCGAAAAGCCCTTGACCTTTATGCCAAGCGGACCGCTATTGGCAGCCATATAAGCCGCTTTTGCTGATGCTACCCAGGTTTTTGTGGGGGTACAGCCATCATTGACGCAGGTGCCGCCGATCCACCGTTTTTCAATTAATACGGTTTTTTTGCCGGCAAGGGCCAGTTTTTTAGCTAAAGGCGTACCAGCCTGGCCTGCACCAATAATTATAGCGTCGAATTTTTGTATTTATTTAATAAATATAAGTGTTATGTATGATAGAAACATAATGCGGATATTATGTTTTTGTTTGTCGTGCATTAAGTATAATCCTTACAATAAACCAATTAATCGTTTTGAAAAACAGGCTTATAACCACGGTGCAAATATTTTTTAAAAGAATATTTTTAATTTATCATTAAACGTATATCTTTGCAATCCCAAAATAAGGGTATAAAAACCTTAATTGGCCCGTTCGTCTAGGGGTTAGGACAGGAGATTTTCATTCTTCAAACAGGGGTTCGATTCCCCTACGGGCTACAAAGCCGCTTTACGAAAGTAGAGCGGCTTTTTTGTTTCACTACCCACAGCCAACAACCGCAGTAAAATTTTGATGACAGGCAACCTGATTGCACAAACTATCGTAAATTTGATAAAACCTCATTAAAAAATCAAAACAATCAAATCATGATCAAGAAATATTATTGCCTGTCTTTTTTAATTTTCAGCTTTTCACTCCTAACAACCCAATTTGGCATTGCCCAATCAAAAATGTTATCAAAAGGAGATGCAGCACCGGCATTTACCGCCCAGGCCAGCCTTGCGGGCAGTGAATTTAGTTTTTCATTTAAAAAAGCCCTCGCTAAAGGGCCCGTTGTGGTCTATTTCTACCCTTCTGCCTATACCGGTGGTTGCGATGCCGAAGCTCATGCTTTTGCCGAAATGAAAGATAAATTTACAGCGGCAGGAGCCACCATTATCGGTGTTTCCGGAGATGATATTCAACGATTGAATACATTTTCTACTGATCCAAATTACTGCGCAGGCAAGTTCGCTGTCGCGTCGGACGCTGATGGCAAAATTGCAGCGACATACGGCCTGGTGATGAATCAGCCAAAGCTTGGAATGAAAGACGTACGCGGTATAGAGGTTAACCACGGCTTCATCCCGCGAACCACTTATGTTATTGGTAAAGACGGTAAAATTGTAGCTGTTTTTTCATCAGAAATTGATCACGTTTCACCTACTGAGCATGTTGAAAAATCGCTCGCGATTGTAAAAGCACTATAAACCACATGGTTGTATTGAATAGTTGGCTTTTTTCAAATTATAAAACTGCTTATATTTAAATGTTTCTGGCTGGGTACGCTTCTTTCAAGTAAAAGAGGCATACTCGGGCCAGAATATAATATAGTTATTTATTTGAGCAAACAAATAGTAAACCAGGCTATTATATCAATACCACGTATCGGTTTATGAAAAATTTAATCGTTGCCGCCGTATTTATTTTATTTATCACCAATGTAAAAGCGCAGGATACCGGAACCGGGATGTCCAAAGAGTTAACGTGCACAGAAAAGGCCTTTAACTTTAGTTTCAAAATCGGCGAAAAGTTAAAATTTAGCGCGCCCAAAATGGGACCGGTAGAGGCCGCCAGCTACAAGACTGACTATATTCCCGCCTGGACCTTTAAAAGTAACGCTATAAAGCCCGAAGAAAAACATTTACCATCCTTCTTATTCAAGCCTAACTGCTTTAATATTATTGAATTAAACGTTATTAAAAAGCCGCTTTATGAAAGTAAGGCAGCTTTGTTGTTTTAATGCGTTGGCAAGATCGTTTTATGGCGTTTTCTCTGCCGGAGGAATCTGGTTAAAAACCCTCGCCCCCGGCTTTCCCAACAGCTTTTGGTCGGCAAAATCAAGTAGCGCCGTCCAGTCGTCCAGGGTCATACCATGTTTACCTTCACGAAAATTCATACCAAGGTTTTCATTAACGCCAAGCAATTTATATACAGGCTGGGCTCCTAAAAATGTCTGTACTGCCGCATAGGGCCTGCCATATTGATCGGCGTAGGAATTGCACATCATAAAGAGCCTCGGCGCTGTGAGTGCTGGAAGCCAGTGCTGATCGGAAGGTAGTTTTGTAGTTTGATTTCTAAATTTTTCAAAATTAGGGCCAAACCAGTAAGTGTTCTGATCAACAACCTCGGTGATTCCCTGGCCAAGCCCGTTCGCCATCTCTTTACCTGAAAAACGCAGTGCCATGCCTCCCGCAACCGGGGCAGTCAGCGCAATACGCTCATCCAAAGCGCCTGCAAGCAGTACCGCCTGGGCGTTACGCGAAACACCGGTTATTATGATCTTAGTTTTGTCAATAGCCGGATCAGTCACCAGGTAGTCTACGGCACGGGATATACCCCAGGCCCATGCAGAAATATCTCTCCAGTCATACTGCGGATAGTATGGGAAAAATGCTGTTTCCTTCCAGTTTTTGGCATCAGCACCGAGTTCATTATAAGGAATTGTAGCCACCGCATAACCGCGCTTCAATGCCTCAGCAGCCGAAACGATGCTCCGGCTCTCGGCACTAAAGCCAAGTGATATCAACACCGGATATCCGCCTTTAGGCGCTTTTCCTGTTGGAGTAAATATGCCAAGGTTAAACCCGCAGGCGCTATTCGGGCCAAATGTAACATGTAGTTTAGTGTAATTCGCTTCAAGAGTGCTATCTCTATTTGCGAAAACGCTAGCTGTAGCGGTTACAATTGTAGCCTTAACATTTCCCGGAGGTGGAGGCATATGCCCGTATTCATAATCTTCGAGAATGTTGATCATTTCCTGGCGGCGTATTCGCCACTGCTTTAATGTTGTGACTTTTGTACTATTGTTCATAGTAAGAGGATCCGGCATTTGCTTAATCTCCGGTAGCTTGTCTACCACAACGGGCAAGAAATTCTTATCCTGGGCAAATAACTCTTTGCCCGAATGAACAATAAGTAACATTATAAAGAATACCTGGAATGAAGTTTTAAAGTATTTCATTGGTTATAGCTTGGTTAGCGGTTGGGAAGTAAATATATTTTACACTAAGATAAGCCACATTTGTAACGCTAATTAATCAATATGGCATACAAATTAATAATTTTTAGGGGGTAAAACCGTCATTCGGTTTCAGCTATAATTTTTATTACAAATCATTATGTAATTTCATTCACCAATTACACAACTTAACATAAACCAATACATAAACACTAAAATAAAACGGATGAAAATTAAAACAGAACCCCTGGATTATCGGGTAGCCTTAAAACTGCTTTTACTAAACTTATCGCTATTCTTTTTATATCCTGCTGCTATGGCGCAACAGGCGGCCAAACCGCTTCAGCCTACCAATTTCACTTCATTTAAACCTGGTGTTGAATGGGATGCAAACGACGGAGTAAATATTGACTGTCATGGTGGAAACATCATATATGTCGACTCGTTAAAGACTTTCTTTTGGTATGGTGAACACAGGGGACTACCCAGGGGGGCTGCATGTTATTCTTCAAAAGACCTTTATAACTGGAAAAACGAGGGCGTTGTGATGGAAAAAGGAGATATTGGGACATTTGAACGCCCTAAAGTTATTTATGACGCCGCCAACAAACGATACGTGATGTGGTTCCATTATGACGGAAACGGAACAGGTGGTGGGGGTTATACGCTGGCAGAACAGGGTGTCGCGGTGAGTAACAGCCCTACAGGGCCATTTATACTTAAGGGGCATTCACGCCCAAATGGGCATGAATCGCGCGATATTGGAATGTACTTCGATCCCGAAACAAAAAAAGCCTATATTGGTTATGCTGCAGATCATACTAACAAAACCGTAAGAATAGTTGAATTATCTGCCGATTACCTTAGCTTCACTACCAACGACTTTGATGTAAACGCTCATTGCGAAGGCCCGGGCATTTTGAAAAAGGGCGGAATTTTTTACCTGTTAACCAGCCAATGTTCAGGGTGGACACCAAACCCGGGGTCATTTTATACTGCTTCGGCTATTATGGGCCCCTATCAAGACCACGGGAGCCCTTTTATTGGTGATGCGGGTAATAACTCTTTTAATTCTCAGCCTTGTTACATATTTAAAGTACCTGGCTATAAAGACGCCTATATTTATATGGGCGACCGGTGGAATGGTGGCGGCCGCCCGGAATCTCAACACGTATTTCTTCCTATAACAATCACGGCTGATGGAAAGATGGAGATTCACTGGCTTAAGGAATGGGATCTGAGCATTTTTACTCCTGAAGCAAAGAGGCCTCAAAGAAGATAGGATATATAATCATCAACGATAATTGCCTTACGAGACTACAACGCCGCTTTACGATAGTAGGGCGGCTTTTTTGTTGGTGTTTCTATAATATTTGCTAATTATCTCTTAAAGCCCCATTGATTATAAAATTATAATTAACTTGGGATTATCTTAATCAGCTAATACCTAATACTGACCACATTTTATGAAAAAAAACTTACTCCTTTGGCCACTTTGCTTAAGTGGTTTAATGTTACTTAGCCTGGCTACATCTGCGCAATCTTCCGTAGATTATGTTCCCTGCCAGGAAATGCCAAATCTTATTTTAAACTATACAGCCGACTACCGGGCGCTCATGCGTTTTTATACGCCGATGGTAACCAGGGCTACAGCCCCGGCAGCAAATGCCGCGGCGGGTAACGGTACCGCTGCTGCTCCTGCGGCGGGCGGTGCTGCCGCAGCCGGTGGTGCAGCCGGAGGAGGTAACAGAGGTGGGGCTGGCGGTGCAAGTGGCGCTGGCGGAGGCCAAGGCAGAACTGCTACCAATAACAATGCTGCTCCTGCTGGTGGTAACCGGGATACAACCGCAGGCAGAGGGGCTGCCGGTAGCCGGGACACAACTGCAGCAGGAAGAGCAGCAACCGCAGCAACGGCTGCCCAGGCGCCAATGACTGGGCGGGGTGGTGCCAACGGCGCTGCTGTTGATGGTGTGGGTTCGCCCGAAAGGAGAGAGAAATTAATGGCGTTATACCAGGATTATTTAGGGAGATTAGAAAAGTTGAACTTTAAAAGCCTGTCGCAGGAATGTAAAGCAGACTATATCCTCTTTAAAAGGGATATGAATGAAAAAATAAGAACATCAGCCAAAGAGGCGGCGGAATTTGAAAAAGTAAAAGCCTGGTTTCCTTTTTTACCAGGTATTTATGCCACAGAAAAGCTGCGCAGCAGAGGTCATCAGCTGGATGCAGAAAAACTGTCCAGGGAATACTCGGATATGACCAAGCAGGTAAAGGCCCTGGAGGAAAAACTCAAAACCGAAAGGGGGCTAACGCTTGAATCGGTTACCGAGGCCCAGGGGGTTATTGCCAACCTTAAACTATCCGTTCAAAGTGTAAGTGATTTTTATACTGGTTATGATCCGTTATTTACCTGGTGGATACCGGGGCCTTACAAAGCGCTTGAGGATGAGCTGACTAATTATTCGGCTGCATTTAAAGCCAAAACTCCTGTTGTAAGAACAGACAAAAGCGGTATTGTTGGTATTCCTGCCGGTCGCGATGAATTGGTAAAACAGCTTCAGTTTGAAATGGTTCCCTACACGCCTGAAGAACTGATTGATATTGCTAATAAGGAGTTTGCCTGGTGCGATAAGGAAATGTTGAAAGCGTCAAAAGACATGGGCTTTGGTAACGACTGGAAAGCGGCTTTGGAAAAAGTGAAGAACAGCTATGTTCCGGCAGGTAAACAGCCCGAAATGATCTTAGGGCTTTATAATGAATCTATTGATTTTTTAAAGAAGCATGACCTGATCACCATTCCGCCAATTGCCGATGAAACATGGGGCATGGAAATGATGTCGCCCGAACGACAATTAACCAGTCCTTTCTTTTTAGGGGGTGTTAATTTAGATGTTTCCTACCCAACAAATACCATGACCGAAGACGAACGCTTAATGAGTATGCGCGGTAATAACCCGCATTTTTCAAGGGCTACCGTACACCATGAATTAATTGCCGGCCATACGCTTGAATATTATATGCAGCAACGGTACCGCACCTATCGCGATTATCCATCAGGTTTTTGGTCAGAGGGCTGGTCGCTATATTGGGAACTGGTTTTATGGGATAAAAAATTCCCGGCATCTCCCGAAGACCGGATAGGTATGTTGTTTTGGCATATGCATCGTTGTGCACGCATCATATTTTCGCTTAACTACCATTTAGGTAAATGGACACCACAAGAATGTATTGACTTTTTGGTTGACCGGGTGGGACACGAAAGAGCCAATGCGGAAGGCGAAGTACGCCGCTCATTTAATGGCTCGTATCCACCGCTTTATCAATTATCCTACCTTACCGGTGGCCGCCAGTTTTACGCGTTAAGGCAAGAATTGGTAGTGAAACAGCATAAAATGACCGAAAAGCAATTTCATGATACCATTATGCACTTAAATGCTATGCCTGTTGAAATGATAAGGGCAATAATGACCAATCAGCCACTTGATAAAGACTTCAAAACCAACTGGCGTTTTTACGATGATATAGACATTAGCAAAAGCGACTGGTAAACAGTATTTTTAATTGATCGCGTTTCCGGAGGGTTCTTTTAAAGAAGCCCTGTGGGGACATGAAGATTGTTTTATTATTGTATTGAGTAAAACCAATTAATACACAATCAATCATAAGCCATACAATGACCACCAAAAGAAATACCTTATTTCCGCTTATACTGATTACCAGTTTGTTTTTTTTATGGGGCTTTGCCCATAATCTCGACCCCATTTTAATACCACATTTAAAAAGGTCGTTCACGCTTACAACAGTGCAGGCAACATTGGTTGATTCATCAGTTTTTGCAGCGTATTTTATTATGGCCCTGCCGGCGGGCTTTATCATGAAAAAATTTGGCTATAAAAATGGCATCATTACAGGTTTATTGTTTTTTGCCGTTGGATGCTTCTTGTTTATCCCCGCAGCCAATACACAGCAATACAACTTCTTTTTGGTGGCCCTGTTTATTATAGCCTGCGGTTTAACCATACTTGAAACAGCCGCAAACCCATATATTACCGTATTGGGCGACCCGGAAAAAGGATCCCAACGATTAAATTTTTCACAATCATTTAATGGACTGGCCGCTACATTAGCCCCTATAATTGGTGGTAAAATTATCCTGACCAAAGGTTATACCGATGAGCAATTAAAGGCCATGACTGATGGAGCGCGTAAACTTGCGTTAGCTGCCGAAGCCTCTTCCGTAAAATTGCCTTATTTTGTTTTGGGGAGTATTTTGGTTTTGGTAGCCATCGTATTCGCGTTTACCCGTCTGCCTAAAATTCAAAATACCGAAGGCCATGCAGCCAGTAAGAATATTTTCCACGCCTTTAAGCATAAGCATTTATCGTGGGCTGTTGCGGCACAATTTTTTTATGTTGGCAGCCAGGTTTCGGTGTTCAGCCTCTTTATTTTATATGCAACTAAATCGGCTGGTATAACCCAGGCCGATGCATTATGGTATGCCGGGGCGTGCGGCGCGGCCTTTTTAATAGGCAGGTTTGTTGGCACCGCTCTTATGCAATTTTTTAAATCGTCAACGCTGCTTGCACTTTATGCGGTTATCAATATATGTTTATGCCTGGTGGCCATATTTGCACACGGAATGATCACTGTTTATGCGGTAATTGGCATTTGTTTCTTTATGTCTATCATGTTCCCTACTATATTTTCGTTAGGGATAAAAGGATTAAAAGGCGACACAGAATTTGGCAGCAGTTTACTGGTTATGTCAATAGTAGGCGGGGCTATTTTGCCAAGAATTTTTGGTATGATAAGTGACGCAACCAATAACATTCAAATGGGTTACTGGATACCTTTAGTTTGCTTTATCGTTGTCGCAATATTTGGATTGACGGGGCATAAACCCAAAGTTATCGCCGAAGACCTGCAACCATCGGGTATTTTATAGCTTTAAGTTAATTTTTATCTGCGAGGATAACAGGACACAAACATGGACAAAAAAGATATAAAGTTGCCAAAAGTAATATTCGGCACAACCAGTTTAGGCAATTTATTTGTAGTGCTTGATGACGAATCTAAACTTGATATTGTGGCTGAATGCATAACACATTCCCAATCGCCAACGGTGTTTGATTCGGCTGGTAAATACGGAGCAGGTTTGGCGTTAGAGGCATTGGGTAAGGCATTAAAAAGGTTAAATATAAAACCCGAAGATGTATTAATAAGCAACAAGCTGGGCTGGGTGCGTGTTCCGCTTAAAACTTCCGAACCTACTTTTGAATCGGGTATTTGGCGTGACCTTAAATATGACGCTGTTCAAAAAATAAGTTACGATGGCATATTAGAATGTTATGAACAGGGGAATCAATTGCTAAATGGCTATAAGGCTGATTTTGTGTCGGTACATGACCCTGACGAATACCTTGCCGCCGCAAAAAATGAGGAGGACGCGCTAAAACGTTATGATGATATTTTGGAGGCATACCGCGCCCTTACGGAGTTAAAGGAAGCGGGCAAAGTACAGGCTATTGGCGTAGGTTCAAAAGACTGGAGAGCGATACAAAAAATAGTAAGGGATGTTGACCTTGATTGGGTGATGATAGCCAATAGTATGACTGTACATAGTCACCCGGCTGAACTGGTTGCCTTTATGGAACAACTGAAGGAGAAGGGAATTGCCATTATTAACTCGGCCGTATTTAACGCGGGTTTTTTAATAGGAGGCGACTATTACAACTATAAGCTAATGAACCCCGCAGATCATAGCGCTTTGTATAAATGGCGCGACGAATTTTTCGGGATATGCACTAAATATGCCATCAAGCCTGCTGAGGCCTGCACCGCTTTTGGGTTGAGCGCGCCGGGGGTAACAAGTATAGCCCTAAGCACCAGTAACGCCAAACGGGTAAAGGAAAATGTTGCTATGGCAAACGTGGTTATACCGGCAGCTTTTTGGGATGAACTTAAGGCGAACAGGTTAATTAACAAAACCTACGCTTATTTATAACGCATTTTAACACGTCGAAATGAAAAAATATTGTATGACGCTGGATTTGATAAATGACCCGTCATTGATTGCGGAGTATGAATATTGGCATAAAAGCGAAAATGTGTGGCCTGAGATAAAAAAAAGCATTGTTGATTCGGGCATTACAAACATGGAAATATACAGGGTTGACACCCGCCTGTTTATGATAATGGAAACCGAAGACAATTTTGACTTTAATCACAAAGCGACAATGGATGTTGCAAACCCTAAAGTGCAGGAATGGGAAAAATTAATGTGGAAATTCCAACAGTCAATCCCATCGGCAAAACCTGGCGAAAAATGGGTTTTGATGGACAAAATTTTTCAACTGCGATGATTGGAATGAAAGCATGTTAAAGATAGATTCGCATCAGCATTTCTGGAAGTATGATCCCGTTGAATACGATTGGATAGATGACGACATGGCTGTTATAAGGCAGGATTTTATGCCTGTGGATCTGGAGCCTGTTTTAAAAACCAACGGTTTTGATGGATGCATAACGGTTCAGTCAGATCAATCTGAAAAAGAGAATGATTTTCAGCTAAATAACGCCAAAAATAACAGCTTCATAAAGGGTGTAATAGGTTGGGTTGACCTGCAATCAGAGCGGGTAGAGGAGCGCCTGGGTCATTATCATCAGTTTGAAAAAATGAAAGGCTTTCGCCATATTTTACAAGGCGAGCTGCAGCGTGATTTTATGCTCAGGCCATATTTTTTGAATGGCATAAGCCTGCTAAAAAAATATGGATACACGTATGATGTTTTGATCTTTCCCGATCAGCTTAACTACGTGGCTGATTTTGTGTCCCGTTTCCCCAATCAGCCTTTTGTAATAGATCATATTGCCAAACCCGGAATAAAAAACAACGAAATAAATACCTGGAAAAAGAACATAAGCGCCCTGGGTAAATTTGAAAACGTGTTTTGCAAAGTATCCGGAATGGTAACAGAGGCGAACTGGAAAACATGGAAACCGACTGATTTTTATCCATATATTGATGTAGTTGTTGAAACATTTGGAATGGACAGGTTAATGTTTGGTTCGGATTGGCCGGTATGTAATGTAGCCGCAAATTATAAACAGGTGGTAACAATTACTGAGAATTATTTTGCCACTTTTAGCAAAAATGAACAGCAAAAATTTTTCAGAGAAAATGCGTTAAGATTTTATAATATACCAACGCCATAGTTTCAACGGATTATTGAATTAAAAAAGACAAATTATGTTCGATCTTAAAGACAAAATTGCGGTTATAACCGGGGGAGGCAGTGGCATAGGCAAAGCCACGGCTCAACTTTTTGCAAAACAAGGCGCCCGGGTTTGTATTATTGATCTAGATGCGATAGCGGCGGCTGATACCGTTGAGGCTATTGCAAAACAAGGCGGAAACGCAAATTTTTACTCGTGCGATATAAGCGATCAGCAGCAGGTAAACCAGGTTATTGACAGGCTGGTCAAAGTGGATATTTTAGTTAATAATGCCGGCATAGCACATATTGGTACAGCAAGTACTACGTCTGAAGCGAATTTTGATAAGGTTTACCGGGTAAATGTTAAGGGGGCTTATAATTGCCTGCATGCGGTATTACCGTTAATGGTAAAACAAAATAACGGCGTTATACTTAATGTTTCATCAATTGCGGCGCTTGTAGGCATTACGGATCGTTTTGCCTATTCCATGAGCAAGGGTGCAATACAGGCCATGACATTTTCGGTTGCGCGTGATTATATAGATCATCATATCCGGTGTAACTGCATCTGCCCGGCAAGGGTACATACTCCTTTTGTAGATAATTTCATCGGGAAAAATTACCCGGGTAAAGAGAAGGAAATGTTTGATAAGCTATCCAAATCGCAGCCCATTGGCCGAATGGGAACCGTTGACGAGATTGCCACGCTAATATTATATCTATGCTCTGACGAGGCTTCATTTATTACCGGGTGTGATTATCCCATTGATGGTGGTTTTATTAAGCTAAATAATTAAAGCACTCAACATCAGATCAACATAAAAAATTGGGATATTTTAAAAAATGCCCTTTCCATATCCGGAAAGAGCATTTTTATTTTAGAGTTATTCTAAAGAGTAATTCTCGGATATTTAAAAACCGCTGTCATTCAACGCGAAGTTGTTTTTACTTGTTTTCCATTTGCCCCCGGTAAAGTCAGGAAATTCAAGTGTTTTATTACCCTCTTTTATAGATTGTGTTGATAATGGCGCTATTACACTCATGGTCATTGAGTCATAAACATCAATTGGTGTTTGTTTTTTTTGTTTTACTGCCTGGATAAAAGCATTAAATACAAACCAATCCATGCCGCCATGCCCGGCACCTTCGGCCTCCTTCGCGTATTTTTTCCATAGCGGGTGGTCATATTTTTCAAACCATTCTTTTGCAGGGTCCCACTCGTCATCTTTTTTCGACTGATGCTCAATATAAACAGATTGATTTACATCCATCCAGGTGCCCTTGGTACCGTCAATTCTGAAACCAAGCGAATACGGGCGTGGCAAATGCGTATCATGTGTTAACAATATGGTTTCGCCGTTAGCGCAATTGATCATAGTGGTAGTTACGTCGCCATTTTTGTAATTTATTTTAGCATTTGCGTTTCCCGGGGCCAGCTCTTGTACATATGCCGCCAAACCCCGTGCTTTTGAACTAAATGAAACCATATTGGTAAAACGATTGCCATGGTTAATATCAATATAATTCATTAACGGCCCGGCACCATGTGTGGGGTAAAGATCGCCATCGCGATCAATATTGAACTGGGTTCTCCATTGCGCTTCGCTTAAAGCCTTGGGGCCATACTCTACCCCGCCGCCATAATAACTTTTACCATTATTAAACAATACGTTACGCAGGTTATGCTCATAGCCCCCCTCTAAATGAACTATCTCGCCAAAAACATTTTGCCGTGCCATGTTTAAAGCCGCCATTACATCACGGCGGTAACATACGTTTTCAAGTGTCATGTACGGCATCGCGGTTTTTTCAGAAGTCCTGACAATATCCCAATGGTCTTCAATAGTTAAACCTGCAATTACTTCACAGCCAACATATTTACCTGCCAGCATAGCATCAATTGCCTGCGGATGGTGAAATTGCCATGGTGTAGCAATAATTACGGCATCAATATCTTTTCTTTCCAGCAACTTTTTATAGGCATCAATGCCGCCTGTATATTCCTTTACGGCCGGGTGGCCTTTTTTGGCAATATACTCACGGCAAATTTTCAAGGAACTTTCCTGCGTATCACAAATCGCTACAATTTCAACATCATCACGCAATAAACCTTCCGAAATATGGCTCATGCCCCTTGCACCTACACCAATATAGCCTAATCTAACCTTATCTGTGGCGCCGGCAAAAAGGGTTCCGCTGGGTAATATGGCCAGTCCGGCTGTTGTAATTGCGCTATTTTTTACAAAAGTTCTTCTATCCATTTTAGTACATTAAATAGTATTGATTGTGAGTTGATATTATAATTTTTTGAGCTCTGCAAATTAAAAATGTAAACATATAAATTATATATGTATAACATAATACTTTTTTATTTATTTTGTATCATTGCTTAATTCCTATCAAAAATAATTAGCTGAAGATGAAAAAAATAATCTATTTGTTACTGTTTTTAAGTTATACAACCTTAGCTCAAATAAAACAAAATGGCAACAAGGATGAAAGCTTCCCTACTTTCTACCAGCAAAGGTCATCGCTTTTCAGGCTACTACCCGAATCAAAAGATGATATTATTTTTTTAGGAAACAGTATTACTAATGGTAATGAATGGGATGAACTGTTTAATGATGTAAGCATTAAAAACCGGGGCATAAGCGGTGACGGAACCGCGGGTGTATTAAACCGCTTGGATGAGGTTACTACCAGGAAACCCGGCAAAGTTTTTTTATTGATAGGTGTTAATGACCTGGCTGCTGGTTATAAGCCCGATAGTGTTACCAGGAATATTTTCATGATCGCTAAAAAAATACATGAACAATCGCCCGACACCAAGTTATACATACAAAGTTTGTTACCGGTTAATAACGCATTTAATAAATTTCCAACTCATGTTACCAAAGGCGAGCAGATAAAACAAGTTAACGCAATACTTGAAAAAGGCGCGGAATTGTACAGGTATACCTTTATAGATATCTATCTCTCTTTTTGCAATACAGATGGGAAATTAGATACACTTTATACTAACGACGGGCTTCATGAAAAGGGTACAGGTTACCTGCTTTGGAAACACTTAATTTACCCTTATGTGTATGACCTGCAAAAAGAGCCTTCACTAATGCCGCAACCACAGTCAATAAATTATACTGGCGGGTTATTCCCGCTTTATAGTTGCCGCACTATTATTTTAAAAGATACCGGTTTAAAAAAAGAGGCGGTATATCTTCAACAAGTACTTTCAAAAAAAGGTTGGAAAGTTAAAATACAGGATAACGCTTTAGATACCCTATCACCGGTAATAGCGCTGGGCCTGGGCAAAGTTAAATCGCCCCGCGGCCAGCAAGAGGCTTATACCTTAAACGTTACAAGCAATACCATTACAATTAACGCCAATACCGCGCATGGATGTTTTAACGCCCTGCAAACGCTGTTTCAATTAATGCGCGATAATAGCACTTTGCCCGGCGTAAATATTACAGATTATCCGGCATTTAACTGGCGCGGTTATATGGTTGATGTTGGCCGTAATTTTGAATCGATAGCGCTGTTAAAACAGCAAATAGATGTAATGGCCAGGTATAAACTAAATGTTTTTCATTTTCATCTAACTGAAGATATAGCCTGGCGATTACAAATAAAACAATACCCGCAGTTAACAGAACCTGGTAATATGCAACGGAATGCAGGTGCGTATTATACGGTTGATGAGTTAAAAGAATTGATACAATACTGCAAAGACAGGTATATTACCTTAATACCCGAAATTGATATTCCCGGTCATAGCGCCTCGTTTAAAAGAACCTTTAATGTTGATATGCAAAGCGACTCGGGTATGCATATCGTTAAAAATATTATTAAGGAGTTTTATTCAACTTACGATACTCCTTATTTACATATTGGCGGCGACGAGGTGAAAATAACCAACCCCCGGTTTTTACCCGTCATGCTGAAATATATCCACGATTTAGGAAAGCAAACCATTGGATGGTCTCCGGGAGGCAACCTGGACGATGAAACTACCAGGCAATTATGGATGAAAGATGGAGCGGTAAACCCAAAGTTGAAATATATTGATTCCCGAAATTTGTATATCAACCACATGGATCCGTTGGAAAGTGTTGTTAGTATTTTTAACCGAAAAATATGCGATGCTGATTTTGGTAATGATCATTTATTAGGCGCTACACTATGTTTATGGCCAGACAGAAATGTAATTAAACAAGAAGATGTTTTAACCATGAACCCGGTTTACCCTGCAATGCTTGCCTTTGCCGAACGGAGCTGGGATGGAGGCGGCAAGCCGGGCTGGCATACCGTTATTATGAATAATGATACAGCATTTTCGGCATTCGAAAAGAGATTAGTGGATCAGCAAAAACAGTATTTTGGCAACCTGCCGTTCCCATACATAAAACAAGCCAATATAAAGTGGCGGCTTTTTGGCCCGTTCGCTAACAAAGGAAATTTAGCAAGCGAGTTTGCGCCCGAACAAAAGGGATTTAATGCGGATAATGAAAAAAAATATGATGCGGTTACCGGCGGTACGTTAATATTAAGACATTTTTGGCATCCTGCCGTTGAGGGAATTTTGAATAAAGTTAAAGATAGCACCACCTATTATGCATATGCCAAAGTATGGAGCAACCGGGATACAACTGCATTAATGTGGATAGGATTTTATAACATATCGCGATCTGTTCCTACGTCAACGCCTCAATCATATACTTGGGACAGTCGGAAAAGTGAAATATCGATAAATCATATGCTTATAGCGCCTCCACAATGGGCACATGCGGGGCAAGTTGGAAATATAGAAAAACCATTGGTAGATGAAGGGTATGAATACCGTCAGCCCATAAGCGTGCAATTAAAAAAAGGATGGAACCCGGTAATGGTGAAATTGCCGGTAGGGAGCTTTAATTCAACAAAGGGGCAGGTTCCGGTAAAATGGATGTTTACGGCAGTATTTGTAAAGCCTTTTGGCAATAACTACATAGCTGATGACCAGGTGATTTTTATGAAATAAAGCAAAAAAGCTTAATCAAACAAACGGGAAAAATGATTTTCGAGGTGGTTACGTATACCATTACGCAGCATCTCTGCTGATCCCTTTTCTATAAGATCAATTAAACCGCTGTGCGAAACAAATTTTTTCATGGCAATTTGTTTTTTTAACAGCCCGCTTTGATGAACATAGATAAAAACCGGTAGTAATAGTTTTTGGAAATTTTTAAGTGTTTCATTCCCGGTGATGTCATATAAACGACCGTGGAATTTTATTTCCTGTTCAATTTCAAATAAATAAGATTGCGCTTTTTTAGGCTCTGATTCTACAATATGTTTCAGATCGGCTATATCTTTTGGGGTAACCCGTTGTATAATAAAGTCGGCCATGCCAATTTCAAGCGAAAGCCGCATTTCAAATATTTCTTTAAGCGTGGCATCATCAAGCATCTGGGGGTTGAGGCTTTTTTGAAGAATAGAAGTTAAATCAGGACTGGTTATAACCGCGCCCCTATGTTTTTTTGAATCTATCAATCCAATCATGCGTAAACGCAGTAACGCTTCGCGTATTACAGTCCGACTAACACCCATAGCTTTCGTTAACTCCAGTTCTTTGGGTATAGAGTCGCCAACTTTGAAATTCTTTTCAATAAAAAGTTCGATCAGGTTTTTTTCAACCTTATCAACCAGCGAGCTGGTATCTACACTTTTAAGGCTTCCAATAAGCTCTTTGGATTTCATATTGTTTATAATTTATCCCTCATAACCACTACTACAAGTTGCTAAGTGTGTTTAGTACGGTCGCAAAAATATAATTAAATTCTCAAAATGTTTAATGTTACACATAATACACGGGCGGCTCAATAATTGTTGAAAAAAAACTTATTTAATCATCTCGCTCCCATTTAATTGATTCTAATAGTATAACGGCGGTTTTTTCATAAATTTTCAAAAGTGTACTTGTAACACTCAGTAAATCAAACTAAAAAATAGATAGCTATTTATTTGGAAGCAATACTTTTATTTTTTTATAATTGCATTATGTTATACATAATGCAATTATAAACTTATTAACTAACCATTAATTATGATCAGAAAATTTACTTTCATCAGGGCCTTATCAACGGTTATAGGAGTGCTGCTCCTGGCTATTGTATCGCAAGCCCAAACCCTTAAAATTACCGGCACGGTAGTTTCAGGTGATGACCAAACACCCGTAGCAGGCGCATCGGTGTTGGTTAAAGGCACTACAAACGGTGTCCAAACCAATTTGAACGGAACCTTTAGCATCCAGGCATCAGGCTCAGACATTTTGGTTTTTCAATCTTTGGGTTATATTACACAGGAAGTTCCGGTTAAGGGAAAAACTGTGATCGATGTAACGATTAAACAAAATGTTCAGAATTTGAACGAAGTGTTGGTTACAGGTTATTCAACCCAGTCGCGATCAACCACAACCAGCGCCATAGCCAAACTGGATAACGAGGTTTTAGCAACAGCGCCGCGCGCTAACATTGCTTCTGCCTTACAGGGAACTATATCCGGTGTGCAGGTAATTAACGCCAGTGGCTCGCCCGGCTCACAACCATATATGGTATTACGCGGAGGTGCTACAATTAGTAGTCCCAGTTCGCCTTTGGTTGTGGTAGATGGTGTTCAACGCTCTTCATACCAGGATATACCCGAAGAAGATATTGCTTCGATAGATGTATTGAAAGATGCAGCGGCAACTGCAATTTATGGCGCCAAGGCCAACAATGGTGTCATCCTGATAACTACCAAAAAGGGCAAAGTTGGCACCTCACAAATAAGCTATAAACTCACTGCCGGCTTTAATTCGCAAAGGCAGGGTTATAATTATGTAGATGCGGCTGATTATATTTACTATGCCCGTTTAGGCAGGGTAAACAATTTTGAGGGATTGAACTCAACAACAAGTATTACCCCGGCACAACTGGCAACAATCAACAGCACCAGGGGGTATGGTTTATTGACAGACCCTGCCAACCTTGGCTCATTTGATATACAGGCAGAAACACCTGCCAATATTGGTCTTTTACAGCAAGGATGGCAAGATATAGATGACCCTGCTAACCCCGGAAATAGAATAATTTTTAAAGATCATAGCGGAGAAATAGCCAGTGCTTTATTCCGGAACACAACCACAATGGATCACTATATAAACGCATCCGGCGGAAGTGCCCAAGGAACCTATTTTGCAAGTTTTGATTATTACAACGAACCCGGCGTAGTAGTGGGCGCAAGTTATGACCGGTATGCAGGAAATTTCAATGGCTCGTACAAAATAAAGCCAAATTTGGAAATAATTACGGGAATCACTTTTAGCACTTCTTCGCAATACGGACCCGGAGCCGGCGATGTAAATACTTTTTACAGAACTTTATCCTTATGGCCTACTTTTAACCCCTGGCTGGACGCTGCTAAAACCCAGCCAAACCCGGGAAACGCGAATGGCGATGGTAACCCATTGTATTGGTTAGGTAAAACAATAAATAAGAATGAAAAAGACGGATTTGTTGCCAATGCAGCCCTTATCTGGACCATACAGCCCGGCTTGTCCTTCAAAGTGTCGGGAAGTGGTTTTTTAAATCAATCAATTGGTCAAAACTTCCAGGATGCCACACAGCTTTATACCAATATATTTGCAAACCCGCAAACCATCAACAATTCAACCCGGCCTGCATCGGCATCGTATAGCAGAAATGTGCAACAAACTTATGATGCTACTTTAAATTATAGTAAGTCATTCGGTAAAAACAGTTTCACACTTTTAGTAGCTGCCGAATATTTAGATAATACCGCGTTCAATAATATTGTGTCGGGCAGCGGCGCACCTACTGATGATATATCAACTGTAAATGCATCTACAATTTTCGCGGCCGGGTCTGGTAATTCAAGCCAGAATTCTGAAAATCGTACTATTTCAACCTTTGCTACTTTAAACTATAATTTTGATCAAAAATACCTGCTGAATGCGGTAATAAGAGAAGACGGTGTATCGGTACTTGCTTATAGCAAAAGAATAGGCTATTTCCCGGGTATGTCTGCAGGATGGAATGTACACAGGGAAGACTTTTTCAAAAAATCAGCCATAAGTAAGGTCATATCTACTTTAAAACCCCGTATCAGTTACGGATCAAATGGTAACGTGAATTCTTTGAGTAATTATGGTGTGCAGGGCGTATACAACATAACCAGTGTGCCATACAATGGCAATGGCGGTATTACCAACACATCGCCAACAAATGATAATTTACAATGGGAAACCAGTAATACCAAAGGTGCGGGCCTTGACCTTGGCTTATTTAATGACAGGATAACCCTGATATTTGACTATTATGACAGGGTAACAAGCGATCTGCTTACTCCTTTGCCCCTGCCATCTTATCTTGGTTATGGAACTATCACCACAAATGATGGCAGCTATCAAAATAAAGGCATCGAGTTTGCGCTAAAGGCTAATATTATTAATAATCCTGGTGGTTTCAGGCTTGATTTTGGCGCCAACGCCTCACATAATGTGAATAAAGTATTGAAACTGCCTTATAACGGTCAACCTAACAACAGGCAAAACGTTTCTTTGGTTTGGGACCCCAAAAACCCCTCTCAAACAATAGCAGTGGGTGGTGTACAGGAAGGGCAAACACTGGGCCAGATATATGGTTTTAAAGAATTAGGCATTTTTAAAGATGCCGCGCAAGTAGCTGCTGTGGCCGGGAACCGTGTAGATAATGTTGCAAACATTTCCGGACCGAACGCTGCGCCATTAGCCGGCGGCCGTATTGGCCCGGGCGATGTGAACTGGCTTGACGTGAACGGCGATGGTATTATAGATTCGAGAGACCAGGTATACCTTGGCAATGTTAATCCTACCTGGACCGGCGGCTTTAATTTTAACGCTTCTTATAAAAACCTCTCTTTATATACCCGTTTTAATTATTCGTTAGGCAGTACAGTTTATAATGATTTGGTACCACGTTCATTAGGTGGCTACCAGGGAACTTTTAGTTTCATTGATGAGATCAAAAATGCCTGGACACCAACTAATACCAATACCATGATACCAAAGGTTTATTACGCCGACCAGGTAGCAGGTTCAAAAGATAACTATACCCGTGGCAATAACGCCAATCCTAACCTGGGAGGTGAAAACTCGCAGTTTTATGAAAGCGGCAATTATTTGGGTTGCCAGGAAATAACCCTGTCTTATAACTTTCCTAAAGCGTTGTTAGCTAAATCACATGCTTTCTCTGCCTTAAGGATATATGGCAGCGGCGAGAGTTTATTTTACATTAAGAAGTTTAGCGGTCCTTCGCCGGAAGCGCCTGTATCAGGTAATAGCATAACCGGTGTATACCAGGGCACTTACCCAACACCTCGTACCTATGTATTGGGTCTGCAGGCTTCTTTTTAACTTATTAAATTTATTTTAACATGAAAAAATATACAATTATAATTTTATCGGCCCTGGGCATGCTCGCGCTGATAAGCTCATGCAGAAAAGACCTGAGCCTGGCACCCGTTAGTAGTATAACTGATGCCAATTATTTTCAAACTGCAGCCCAGTTTGACGCATTTATGGCAGGTATCCATGTAAACCTTAGAGCGAACACACAAGCATTTCAAATATTAGGAGAAAACAGGGCCGATATATTCGGAACCGATCCGGGTTCGGGCGGGGCCTTTACCGGCGAAGCCACACAGGGACAGGAACGCTTATGGCAGGAAAACCTTAACCTTGATAACCCTGGCGTTAGTAACTATGGCGGTTTTTACACCAATATTAACCAAATCAACTTAATGATATCAAAGTTGAACACCACCACCCTTATTCCTACAGCAACTAAAAATTATTATTTAGGCATTTGCTATGGTTTGCGGGCGTTTTACTACTACCATATTTACCGTACATGGGGTGCCGCTATTATAAATACCGTTCCAACATCAGGCAGTACAATTGATATTCATAACCTGGCCATGGCGGCTTCGCCACAAGCTGCAGTAATGACTTTTATAAAGGCAGACATTGAACTATCATTAGCCAGTTACGGAACTGATTATTCATTCAAAAACACGAAGTCATATTGGTCAAAAGCAGCTACCTTAATGTTAAAGGGTGATGTTTTTTTATGGACAAGCGCTCATGGCGGTGGTACCGCCGATGCGGCAACTGCACAAGCAGCATTGACTGATATTCAGACCAATGTACCAAGTTTGCAACTATTAGCATCTTACCCATCTGTGTTCGCTACCACAAACAGGGGAAATAACGAGATGATATTTGGTATCCGTTATTTGCTAAATGAAGCCACAGCTTCATGGATACAAACTGTTTATGTGCCGCAAACAGGTCTTATTGCTAATTTTTATGATTCATTGCAAAACCGCCAGTTTAGTGTAACTACCGATAATTGGGGAGGCTTGTTACGTGCGCCTACTTTGATAAAGGCTTATCGACAATTTAGCCCGCTTGATACGCGCAGGACCGCCAGCATACAGGCCGCTTATACCAAAGTGGGTGCAAACTACCAGATAGCAGGATGTTTTGTTGATAAATACCAGGGCGAACAAAGCGGTGGTGTGAGAAATATGACCAACGATTTTCCGATATACCGTTATGCCGATCTGCTTTTAATGATAGCTGAGGCCAAAGTTGACCAGGGATTAGACCCAAGTAACGAAATAAACCTGGTACGCGCCAGGGCTTATGGTGCCAATTACAATGTAACTACATTGGGTTATCCGCACCAGACAATAGATGCGAACCCTAAAGAAGCTATTTTACAGGAACGTTTCCTTGAGTTTATTTTTGAAGGTAAAAGATGGTATGACCTGCGCAGAATGGGCGACAACTTTGTTTATGAACATACCGCGTTATTGCCTGCAAATTCTTACGCCTTGCTATGGCCTATTGACCGTAGTACCTTACAAAATAACACATTGCTGACACAAACGCCAGGCTACGCCTCTTTTTAAAAAGACGTAGCACTAAAGATAATAATGTTTCATATAGGAATACATTTGGTTGTTAATTGGTGTAATAGGTTGATAATACCGGGAGATCCGTCTCCCGGTTTATTAAAACATTAAACAGTCGATATTAACACACAGTTATTTATTACTATCTTAATAAAATAATAAATGAAAATTGAAAAACTACAAGGATTGATCTCAGCTCCTTTTACTCCGTTTGATAAAAATGGCGAGCTTGATCTTTCTATAATACCATCATATTACGAGTTTTTAAAGCTAAACAATATTACGGGTGCCTTTATTTGCGGTTCAACCGGCGAAGGTGTATCTATGTCTGCAAGTGAAAAAATGAAGGTTGCAGAGGCATGGGCAGCTTGTACTGCAAATGATCCGGAATTTAAAGTAATGACCTTGGTTGGCGGAACAAATTTATCCGAGTCTATCCAATTGGCTAAACATGCTCAAAAAATTGGATTGTATGCCGTATCATTTACGTCACCTTCTTATTTTAAACCGGCCAATGTACAGGTCCTGGCCAAAATGTGTGCCGAGTTAGCTGGTGCAGTACCCGGAATGCCGTTCTACTATTACCATATCCCTGTTTTAACAGGTGGTGATTTTGCAATGATCGACCTGTTAAATGAGGTTGATAACAAGATAACCAATTTTGTAGGTATAAAATATACGCATGAGGACTTTATGGATTTTCAAAGTTGCATGAGCTTCAAAAATGGTAAGTATGATATGTTATGGGGACGTGATGAAAATATGCTATCGGCGCTGGTTTTAGGTGCTAAGGGAGCTGTTGGCAGCACTTTTAATTATGCGGCCCCGCTATACTATAAATTGATAAGTGCATTTGAAAATAATGACCTGCATGAAGCCCGCTTGTTACAGCAAAAAGCAATTGATATGATAAGGCTATTGGGCAAATATGGCGGCATATCTGTTGGTAAGGCTTATATGAAAATAGTTGATATGGATTGCGGCGAGTTTAGGCTCCCGGTAATGAATATGACTGCAGAACAATTTGTAAAATTTAAACAGGACGTACTGGACCTTGGTTTTGAAACATTCAAATCGAGGCTACAACCGGTAAGTCATTGAATTTATAATTAATGAACGTAGGGAGCATTGTGACTATGATTTTTATGAGTATGTTAAATATGCCGCTTACAATGGCGGGACAGGATAATATTGCCGAAACTATTGAATGGTCAAACGCGGCCTATTTACCAGCTACTAACAAAAATGAAAAGCAATTAGGGTTAGCCGGGGCATTTGCAGGTGTTAGCAATGATGTTTTATTAATTGCCGGAGGTTCAAACTTTCCGGGCCTTAAACCATGGGAGGGCGGTAAGAAGGCGCACTATAACGATATATATATACTTAAAAAGAACAGCCGGAATGAATTTACCTGGTTACCTTCAAAAACACAGTTAAAAAACAAAACAGCTTACGGTGCAAGTGCTACCCTAACCAATGGTATTATTTGCGCGGGGGGCGAAACAGAGAGTGCTAATAGTAGTCGTAACGCTTTTTTAATGCAATGGGATGCCGGTAGTAAGGAAGTAGTGTTTCATGATCTTCCTTTATTACCAGTCCCGCTTGCCAATGCCTGTATGACAAGTATTGGCAAAAAGGTATATTTAATTGGCGGCGAGTCAAACGGTAAGCCATCGGCCAAAGTTTTTATACTTGATCTCTCGGCCAATACCCTGCAGTGGCAGTCGCTGCCCGATCTGCCGATCGCCATGTCACATTCTGTCGCAGTAACGCGAACAAATGGTAAGCATCCGTGCGTGTACGTAATAGGTGGCAGAAGCAGTACTCCATCTGGTATAAGCGAATTACATAATATTACCTTCCGTTTTGATCCGGATCAACAAAAATGGACTGTATTGGCACCCATAAGTGATGGTAGCCATGTCACCAATTTTGCTGCCGGCACAGGTGTCGCCTTTGGCGATCATGAGATACTGTTGACAGGTGGCGACAATGGCAGTGTTTTTCACCAGATTGAAACCTATAATGCAGCAATAGAAAAGGCCACGGGCGACGAAAAGAAAAAATTGCAAGTTGAAAAGATGGGTCTGATCACACATCATAAAGGATTTAGCCGGGATATGCTGTTGTATAATACACTAACCAATAGCTGGAAAAAAATTGGTGAATTACCATTCTTAACCCATGTAACTACTACAGCAGTAATTTGGGATAAAGACATTTTTATACCAGGCGGAGAGATAAAGCCGGGGATACGCACGCCAGATGTGGTAAGGGGCAGAATACTTACAGCACATTAAACAATATCTTTATCAATGCAATATTCAAAAAAATATCCGTGGATTTTGGTAGGGCTGCTATGGGTAGTGGCCCTGCTAAATTATATGGACAGGCAAATGCTTTCAACCATGAAGCCTGCCATGCAAATGGATATTGCCGAATTGCAATCGGCCACAAACTTTGGATACCTGATGGCTATTTTCTTATGGATATATGGCTTAATGAGCCCTGTATCCGGTTTAATTGCTGATAGGTTTAACCGTAAATGGTTAATTGTTTATAGCTTATTTGTATGGTCGGCGGTTACATTTGCTATGGGCTATGCTACCACCTTTAATCAGATCTATTGTTTAAGGGCTATTATGGGTATCAGCGAGGCTTTGTATATTCCCGCCGGCTTATCATTAATCGCCGATTTCCATTCTTCAAAAACACGTTCGCTGGCTATCGGCATCCACATGACCGGCTTTTATATGGGGCAGGCCTTGGGCGGTTTTGGTGCAACGGTAGCTGCAAAATTTTCATGGCAAACTACATTTCACTCGTTCGGGCTGGTAGGTATTTTATATTCCGTTGTGTTAATCCTCTTTCTGAAAAATAAAAAAGTTTCAACAGAACCAACTGTAAACAATGATAAGCCTTTATTAAAACGCCCTCAATTACTTAAAGGCCTCGCTGCATTGTTTAGTAATGCTGCTTTCTGGGTAATCCTTTTTTACTTCGCGGTTGCCAGTTTACCCGGTTGGGCTACCAAAAACTGGCTACCAACATTATTCGCCCAAAATTTAAATATTCCTATGTCGCAGGCTGGCCCGTTATCAACTATTGCTATTGCCGCATCGTCATTTATAGGGGTTATGTTTGGCGGTGTACTGTCAGACCGGTGGGTTCAACGTAATATCAAAGGCCGGGTATATGCAAGTGCGATAGGCCTCGCCTTAACTATACCCTCATTATTGTTGCTTGGCTTTGGGCACTCGCTTTTCAACGTAGTTGGCGCGGCAGTTTGCTTTGGTTTAGGGTATGGCATGTTTGATGCCAATAATATGCCCATTGTTTGCCAGTTTGTTTCGGCCAGGTACCGGGCAACGGCCTATGGCATGATGAACATGACCGGTGTATTTTTTGGTGCGTTTATTACCAATGTATTGGGCAAATCGTCTGATGCCGGTAACCTGGGCCGCGACTTTGCAATTTTATCAGGAATTGTGGTGATCGCATTATTTATACAGATCTATTTTCTTAATCCCAAAAACAATGATTTTGCGGAGGCATAGTTTATGAATTATAGCGCAGTAAAAGCAATGAAATTAAAACAGCGGTTTTCGCGGCTTATACTTTTCATGTGTTTGTTGCAGGTAAACGTTTATGCTCAAAACCCGGCCATTAAAATAGCCTGTGTTGGCAATTCGGTAACTTATGGCTATGGCTTAACCAACAGGGAACAGGAATGTTATCCAGCACGGTTGCAGCAATTTTTAGGGCAAAAATACCAGGTTGAAAATTTTGGCCACAGTGGGGCTACCCTATTAAAAAAAGGGCATAATCCTTATTATAAAACCAGCGAGTTTAAAGATGCAATAGCTTTTAATCCTGATATTGCCATTATACACCTCGGTTTAAACGACACCGACCCGCGCGACTGGCCCGATCATAAAGAAGATTTTGAGGCTGATTATTCCTCCCTCATCAGTGAGTTTAAAAAAAGCAACCCGTCAATAAACATTTATATATGCCGTTTAACGCCTATTTTTAGCGGGCACTCACGGTTTAAATCTGGTACAAGAGATTGGTATTGGCAAATACAGGCGCTGATACCAACAATAGCTAAAGCCAATAAAACCGGGGTGATAGATTTACACGAACCTTTATATAACCGCCCCGACCTGTTTGCCGATAACCTGCATCCTAATAAAGAAGGCGCCGAAATTATTGCCCGAACCATTTACCGGGCTTTATCCGGCAACTACGGCGGCTTAAAGTTACCGGAGGTGTTTGCAAATCATATGGTGTTGCAAAGAGATCAGCCTTTACCCGTTTATGGTACTGCTAATGCAGGTGAATCAGTTACGATAACGTTTCATCATCAAGTATTAAAAACCACGACTAATGATCGTGGTGTTTGGAAAGTGATTTTTCCACCAATGAAATATGGCGGTCCGTTCGAAATGAAGATAGCAACAACAGGTTCGACCATTGTTTTAAATGACCTATTGATAGGCGATGTGTGGCTATGCTCCGGGCAGTCAAATATGGCTTTCCCTTTAAAAAGATCGGCCGGAGGGAAGGATGAAATTAATGTAGGCGGCACTCACCCATCGCTACGCTTATACCAGTTAAATGTTTTGAAAGAAACCGATGCGGTGGCCTGGGATACTACGGTGTTACGCAAAGTTAACCAGTTAAAATATCTCTCAGGTACATGGAAAGCAACTGATAATATCTCATCGGCAGATTTTTCGGCAGTGGCGTATTACTTTGGCAAAAAGATCAATGCTGATAAGCATATCCCCATTGGTTTAATACAGGTTGCAGTTGGCGGCTCGCCCATTGAATCGTGGATAGACCGCTTTACTATGGAGCATGACCCTATAATGGCGGATATGTTAAATAACTGGCGAAAATCTGATTTCATTATGAAGTTTTGCCGCGACCGTGCTGATACGAATTTAGCCAATGCACGTTCGGTATTACAACGCCATCCTTACGAGCCTTGTTATAACTACGAAGCGGGCATAGCGGCTTTAATCAGTTTCCCTATTAAAGGGGCAATATGGTACCAGGGCGAAAGCAATGCCCATAATTTAGAACTGTACGCGCACGAGTTGCCCGTTATGGTGAATAGCTGGCGGCAAAAATGGGGAAGCAATTTTCCATTCTATTTTGTGCAGCTATCAAGTATTGACCGCCCGTCGTGGCCAGCCTTTCGTAATATGGAGCGCCTGGTACAACAACAGATACCTAATTGCAAAATGGCGGTTAGTATGGATATGGGCGACTCGCTAAACGTACATTATACCCATAAAAAAGAAGTTGGCGAACGTTTGGCCCTGCTGGCGCTGCGTTATACCTATAAAAAAAATATAGTCGCTGAAGCAGCTCAGGCATTATACACGCGTCAAAACAAAAACACCATAACCGTAGCTTTTCCATCGCTATCGCAATTAAAAACATTGAATGATCAACCCTTAAAAGGCTTTGAACTGGTTAATACCACGGGCGAACGGATTACTGTAAGTGGGTCGGTTAAGAAAAACACGGTTTTACTTAACGTCCCGACAGGTGAACAAATAAAAACAATTTATTATGCCATGCAGCCTTTTACGAGGGGCAATTTAGTTAACAGCACAGGGCTACCGGTTTCAACTTTTACATTGCCTTTGAATTAAGACTAAACGAATATGAGTTATACAAATGCCGATATTGAACAATTAAGATCATTTTATGAAGATCAGCTATTGAATGATACAGTGCCTTTTTGGTTCCCAAGGTCGATAGATGAAGTATATGGCGGCTACCTTTTAATGCGTGACCGGGACGGCAGCATGATTGATGATGATAAGGCTGTTTGGATACAGGGGCGCGCAGCCTGGCTTTTAGCCACCTTATATAATACCATTGAGCCCCGGCAAAAATGGCTTGAAGGTTCAAAAAGTGGTATTGACTTTTTATTGAGCCATTGTTTCGATACAGACGGGCAAATGTTTTTTCATGTAACCCGCTCGGGCGAGCCAATTCGCAAACGCCGGTATTTTTTTTCAGAAACTTTTGCAGTGATAGCTATGGCGGCTTATGCCAAAGCAGCAGGCGACAATCAAATTGCAGAAAAAGCGAGATCGCTGTTTGGTAAATGTATTGAATATGCCACTATCCCCGGTTTGTTGCAACCCAAGTTCACTAATACGCGCCCGGCAAAGGGAATAGGCGTACCCATGATCATGATCAACACGGCACAGCAATTAAGGGAGACCATTGGTGATGACCGTTGCGATGAATACATCATGCAATGGATAAACGAAATTGAACGGGATTTTGTAAAAGACGATATAAAGTGTGTAATGGAGCAGGTGGCCCCGGATGGTAGCATTATTGACCATATTGACGGCCGCACGTTAAACCCCGGACATGCTATGGAAGGTGCCTGGTTTATCCTGCATGAAGCTAAATATAGAAACAATGATCCGCGCTTAATAGCGCTGGGCTGTAAAATGCTCGATTACATGTGGGAACGCGGATGGGATAAAGAGCATGGCGGCATCCTGTACTATAAAGATGTTTATAATAAACCCGTGCAGGAATACTGGCAGGATATGAAATTTTGGTGGCCGCATAACGAGGTGATCATTGCTACGCTTTTAGCTTATACAATTACACGCGATGCGAAATACGCGGCCTGGCATAAAATGGTGCATGATTACGCTTATGAGCACTTTCATGACAAGCAGCATGGCGAATGGTTTGGCTACCTGCACCGCGATGGCACCATAGCACAAACCGCCAAGGGCAATTTATTTAAAGGGCCTTTCCATTTGCCACGACAGGAATGGTATTGTTCACAACTATTAAAAGAGATAACCTTATGAAAACTTATTTATACACATTGATTTTATTGACAACCATTTTATTGGGGGCAAAGGCGCAGGATGTACCTGTATTTACTTCGGGTACTGAAGGGTTTAAAAGTTTCCGCATACCGGCAATTACCCGGTTAGCCAATGGCGAACTGCTGGCTTTTGCTGAAGGCAGGGTAAACGGGGCAAGTGATTTTGGTAACGTTAAAATTGTTTTGAAAAAGAGCCATGATAATGGCAAAACCTGGGACGCGCTCCGAGTAGTGGTATCGAACGATACTTTACAGGCCGGTAATGCTTCACCCGTTGTGGATATGACCGATCCTGCTTTTCCGAAAGGGCGGGTATTTTTATTTTACAATACTGGCAATGCGCCTGAAGGCAAGGTAAGGCAGGGAAAAGGCCTGCGTGAGGTTTGGTATAAAACTTCAGCCGATGGTGGCAATAGCTGGTCGGCAGCTGTAAATATTACCTTACAGGTGCACAAGCCTAAACAGCCGCAAATTAACAGCGCATATAATTTTACTGAAGATTGGCGTAGTTATGCCAACGGCCCGGGCCATGCCATACAATTTACCGAGGGGAAATATAAAGGGCGTATTTACGTAGCAGCAAATCATTCGGCTGGCGAACCGCAAAAAAGATATGCCGATGGCCGCGCATTTGGCTATTACACAGATGATCATGGCAAAACTTTTAAAATAAGCGATGATATTACCACACCCGGCGGCAACGAATGCATGGCAGTTATGCTAACGGGAAATAAACTGATGATAAACGCGCGTAACCAGTTAGGGAATATCAGGGAAAGGATAATAGCGGTGAGTAACAACGGCGGTAAAAGCTGGGATACCACTTACTTTGACCACCAACTTTCCGACCCGGTTTGCCAGGGCAGTATCTTATCTATCGGACAAATAAAAGGAAAAACTGTGTTGGCATTTTGCAATGCGGCAGATACCACAAAACGCGATAACTTAACCTTACGCATCAGTTTTGACGAGGGTAAAACCTGGGCCATAAATAAGGTAATTGCTAAAAGCCCGCAAGGTTACAAGGGCGATTACAGCGCCTATTGCGACCTGGTTAAACTCTCAGGCTCAAGCGTTGGTGTTTATTATGAAAAGGATAATTATAAAGAGATAATGTTTAGGGCGATAGACTGGAAGAAGGATCAATAATTTATGACAGATCAAATTTTCTCAAAAAGAGTATTTACCGGTAGTGTTGTTTTGTACGATCAGCTATTGGAGGTTGAAAATGGTGTAATTACCAAAATTGAAAACGGTACACCAACTGCAAATATGCGCGTGGTCGAAAATATATGTGCGGGCTTTATTGACCTGCAAATAAACGGCGGTGAAAAATTTTACTTTACACAATATCCAACCGAGGAAACAGTAGCCGATATTGACAGCTCATTTACCGCTTTAGGAACAGTTTATACCTTGCCTACTCTAGTCACGTCCCCAATTGATAACATATTAAAAGGAATAGAATCAATAACCAGCTACCAACAGAAAAACCCCGGTACGGGAGTATTAGGGATGCATTTGGAAGGCCCATTTTTAAACCCGGCTAAACGGGGCGCTCACCTGTTAAGAAATATTCAAAAGCCTACAAATGCCGCTATTGAAGAGATCATTAAATACGGCCGTGATGTAATTAAACTCATAACCATAGCTCCTGAAGTTTTTACACGGGATCAAATTGAATTGCTGTTAAGTTCTGGGATAGCTGTGGCTGCAGGTCATTCAAATGCTACGTATAAAGAGGCAATGGCCGGTTTTAATGCCGGTATAAAAACAGTTACCCATTTATATAACGCCATGTCGCCGTTTGATCATCGCGATCCCGGATTAGTAGGGGCAACCTTTGATTCAGCAAACGTTTATGCGCCTATTATTTTAGATGGCGTTCACTGTGATTTTGCCGCGGCAAGAATAGCTTATAAATTGAAGAAAGATAAATTGGTCATCATTTCTGACGCCTTATTTATTGGAGAAAAAGTTAAAAAATTTGAATGGGGCCTGTTTAATGCCGAACTAAAAAATGGCCAGTATATTAATACTGATGGCAAACTTGCAGGCTCGTCCATTTCAATGGCCGATGCTGTAAGGAACGGGGTAAACTATTGCGATATTCCGTTAATGGAAGCTATCGAAATGTGTACCATTCGCCCTGCAAAAGTTTTAGGCTTACACCATAAAATAGGAAAAATAGAAGCCGGCTACCCGGCAAATTTCACCGTATTTAACAATTCATTATCAAAATTTGAGCCTTGTAAATTAGGTTCAGCACAGCTTAACTAAAATATATGCCACGATTAAATCTCCTTGAAGAAACCCGGTACGAGAAACTACCTGTTACTGTTTATCCCGATCAAAAAACAGCATCTGTACAAGTTGCAGTAAGAATAGCCGATGTTATAAAAAGGAAACAACAAAATAACGAAAATGCAATATTGGGTTTAGCCACCGGTGTAACCCCTATTGGTGTATATGCCGAATTGATAAGAATGCATAAAGAAGATGGCTTATCATTTCAAAACGTGATAACTTTTAACCTGGATGAATATTATCCCATGAAGCCCGACGCGGCACAAAGTTATGTCACCTTTATGAAGGAAAACCTGTTTGATCATATCGACATTAAAAAAGATAATATACATATACCCGATGGCACATTAAACAAAGAAGATATAGCTGCCTGGTGTTTACAGTATGAAAAGCAAATAGAAGCATTAGGCGGCCTTGATCTGCAAATATTAGGGATAGGTCGAACCGGCCACATCGGGTTTAATGAGCCGGGGTCTGCACCTAACTCGGGTACGCGGTTAGTTACGCTGGATGATTTGACCCGCAGTGATGCCGCCCGTGATTTTGGCGGTAAACAAAACGTGCCAACCAAAGCCATTACAATGGGCATAGGCACCATTTTTAAAGCTCGTGAAATTATCCTGATGGCATGGAATAAAAAGAAGGCTACGATCATAAAGAAAGCGGTTGAAGGTGAAATTTCGGGCGAAGTGCCGGCCACTTACCTTCAATTGTCTGAGCATGTAGAATTTGTGCTGGATGCTGATGCCGCGTCAGACCTTACCCGTTTTGATACCCCATGGTTAGTTAAAGATTGTATATGGACAAGTCCGCTGAAAAAGAAAGCGGTAATATGGCTGGCTAATAACCTGAAAAAGCCGGTGCTTAAATTAACTGAAGAAGATTATAACAATCATGGCATGGCCCAGTTAGCTGTTGAACAAGGCCCGGTTTACAATATTAACATTGATATATTTAACCAGATACAGCATACCATTACCGGTTGGCCCGGCGGTAAGCCAAATGCCGACGATAGTCAGCGCCCCGAAAGGGCAAATCCGGCCAAAAAGCGTTCTATTATTTTCTCTCCGCACCCCGACGATGATGTAATATCAATGGGCGGCACCTTTATACGCCTGGTTGACCAAGGACATGATGTGCACGTAGCTTACCAAACATCGGGCAATACCGCGGTATGGGATGATGATGTATTGCGCTATATAGAATTCACAATTGATTTTAACAAAAGTATGGGCGAAGATGCGACAAAACTAACCCGCGTTTACGAAGATATGCGCACCTTTTTGGAAAAGAAAAAACCCAACCAGGTTGACACGCCCGATATTTTGAATGTAAAAGGTTTTATCCGTAAAACGGAAGCTATCTCAGGCGCGCGATATGCCGGTTTAAGCGACGATCATATCCACTTTATGTCGTTACCATTTTATGAAACGGGCAAAACCAGGAAGAACACCGTAGGCGAAGAGGATATCAGGCTTACTATGGAATTATTGCAAAAAGTAAAACCGCATCAAATATTTGCAGCGGGTGATTTTGCCGATCCGCATGGAACGCATATTGTATGTTTTAATATTATCCTTGCAGCATTAAACCACCTAAAACAAACAGAAGATTGGGTTAAAGATTGCTGGCTATGGATGTACCGTGGCGCATGGCATGAATTTGATACCTATGAGATAGAAATGGCCGTACCACTATCGCCACAGGAGGTGTTAAAAAAACGTAACGCCATATTTAAACATCAATCGCAAAAAGATAAGCCCGTATTTCCCGGTGATGACGCCCGCGAATTTTGGGTACGTGCAGAAGACCGTAATCGTGAAACGGCACGTTGTTATAATGAGCTCGGCCTTGCAGAATACGCGGCGATGGAAGCTTTTGTAAGATATATTTATTAAGAATAGTTTAAATTTATAACCTCATTGACATTCTTGTGAAAAAAACTAAAAATATAATTTTTGCAGCTTTTGTACTTATTTTAATAACAGGCTGGAAGCCATCATCGGCACAGGTAAAACATATCTTTAAATTAAGTAAATCTGAATTTTTATTAGATGGCAAGCCACTCCAGATCATTAGCGGCGAAATGCACCCGGCACGTATACCGCGTGAATACTGGCGACATAGAATTAAAATGGCCAAAGCAATGGGCTGCAATACCATAGCGGCTTACGTTTTTTGGAATTACCAGGAAAGCAAACCCGGTGTTTTTGATTTTACAAGCGGCAACCATAACATAGCCGAATTTATACGGATATGTAAAGAAGAAGGTATGTGGGTTTTACTACGCCCGGGCCCGTACGTTTGTGCCGAGTGGGATTTTGGCGGCCTGCCCCCCTATTTGCTTAAAATTCCTGATATTAAGGTTAGGTGTATGGATGCCCGTTATATGACTGCGCTTACCGGCTATGTACAACGTTTAGCTAAAGAAGTTGCCCCGTTACAATGTATAAATGGTGGCCCTATTTTAATGGTGCAGGTAGAAAACGAATATGGAAGCTACGGTAATGACAAACAATATTTAAAGAAGCTGCAACAATTATGGGTAAACAATGGCATTAAAGTACCCTTTTACACTGCCGATGGCCCAACCGCTTATATGTTGGAAGCCGGGCATATACCGGGCACCGCAGTTGGATTGGATAGCGGTACCAGCGATGCTAATTTTGATCAAGCCACAAAAGCCGACCCTGATATGCCGTCTTTTAGCAGTGAAACCTACCCCGGGTGGTTAACACATTGGGGCGAGAAATGGGCAACTGCCGATACGCCATCCATTCGTAAAGAGCTTACTTACCTGTTAAAAAATAAAAAGTCATTTAACCTGTATGTTGTTCATGGCGGTACTAATTTTGGTTATACTGCGGGAGCCAATGCCGGTTCGGCAACGCAATACCAACCCGACGTAACCAGCTATGATTATGATGCGCCAATAGACGAGCAAGGCAACGCTACACCAAAATACCTGATGATGCGCAAACTTATCGGTGAATATGTGTCTTATAAAATTCCTGAAATACCGAAACCTGTTAAAACAATTACCATACCTGAAATAAAACTGCAACCCTTAACTACCATCTGGCAAAACCTTCCGCGGCCAATATTTTCGGCGCAGCCAAAACCAATGGAGGCGTTTGATCAGAACCAGGGATTGATGTTATACCGCACACATCTTATCGGGCATAAAAGTGGTAAGCTCATCATAACCGAACCACATGATTATGCCCTGGTATTTTTGAATGGCAAATATGTTGACAGCGTTTATAGAGATGGCGGAAAGTGGACCATCAACATACCCAAAAGCGATGTTGCTAACCCTGTACTTGATATTTTGGTTGAAGGTATGGGCCATATCAATTTTGCCCAATATATTATTGACCGAAAGGGAATAACAGACCGGGTTACTTTAAATGGTATGACCTTAATGGATTGGGCCATTTATAAACTACCTGTTGACGAAGCCTTCGTAAAAAATTTAAAGCCTTCGGCAGATGAAAATGCACTGAACGATAAAGCGAAGTTTTTAAAAGGTGAATTTAGCCTTACAGAAACGGGCGACACTTATTTTGATATGAGTAAATATGGTAAAGGCGTTTTGTTTATAAACGGGCATAATCTTGGCAGATTTTGGAATCGCGGCCCACAGCATCGCTTGTATTGTCCCGCGTCTTATTTGAAAAACGGAGTGAATAAAGTAGTTGTTTTTAATTTGCAAAGTTCGGCTGCTTTGTTGCTGAGCACTTACTCAAGTCTTAAATAAGCATAAACTAATAATTGTATTAAATTAAGAAGTAGCAAAACATCTATGAAAAAAGCATTTTTTATGATCCTCCTGGCTGTATCAGCACGCACAGCCTTTGCGCAGGTAGCAGACTCAACAATGATCATCCCGCGGCCTGCTTCTGTCCAGATCGAAGCGGGGTCATTTACTATCAATAAGCAAACTAAACTGGTAGCAAATACTGCCGACGCGAAAAAGGTAGCTGATATGTTCAACTATTTTTTGCAGAAAAAGTATGGATTTGGTTTAAGCGTAATACCTGGAGGTGTAAATGATGCTATAATTTTGAAAGTATCATCCGACCCTAAATTGCCAAAAGAAGGTTATATGCTTAAGGTAGCCAGCCATAGCGTAACTATAACCGGAGATAAAGCCGGTGTATTTTATGGCGTTCAATCTTTATTGCAATCAATAAATGAAAATGGTAGCCGCTTGTCTGTTCATGCGGTAACGATAAACGACAATCCAAATTTTGCTTATCGCGGATTAATGCTTGATGTAGGCCGCCACTTTTTTGAGGTAAGTGAGATTAAAAAAATATTGGATGTAATGGCTTATTTGAAACTAAACAGGTTTCACTGGCATTTAACCGACGACCAGGGCTGGCGCTTGGAGATAAAGAAATACCCAAAACTTACCGCCATAAGCGCATGGCGCGATTCAACAATTATTGGGAGTTACGGAGATAATAAACAGTTTATTTATGATGGAAAGAGAAGCGGCGGATTTTATACCCAGGAGCAAGCGCGCGAAGTTGTAAAATATGCTGCCGATAGAAATATTACTATAATCCCTGAAATTGAGATGCCCGGTCATAGCACCGCGGTATTAGCAGCATATCCCGAATTTGGCAATGACCCGGCACCCTACCATGTGCCCGGTTATTGGGGAGTACATAAAACAATTTATAGTCCGGGGGAACCTACGTTTCAATTTTTACAAGATGTATTAACCGAGGTGATGGCTATTTTCCCTTCAAAGTATATTCATGTTGGCGGTGATGAGGTACCAAAGGACGAATGGAAAACTTCTGCTTTAGCGCAAAGCCTTATCAAACAAAATAATTTAAAGGACGAAAATGAACTGCAAAGCTGGTTCATTAACCGCATAGAAAAGTTTCTAAACAAAAATGGCCGCAGCTTAATTGGCTGGGATGAGATACTGGAAGGCGGCTTATCGCCAAATGCAACAGTAATGAGCTGGCGCGGCGAGCAGGGTGGCATAGAAGCTGCCAAGCAAAGCCATAATGTAGTAATGACCCCGGGTGGCACCATGTACCTTGACCATGCACAGGCTAAAGACAATAAAACAGAACCTTTAGCAATTGGTGGATATTTGCCATTAAATGTAGTGTATGGTTATAACCCATTACCTGCCGCTTTAACAACCGATCAGCAAAAATTTATAATGGGTGTACAGGGCAATATGTGGACCGAATATGTGCCCACAGGTGCTAAGCTCGAATATATGATCTTCCCGAGAGCTGCGGCTATTGCCGAGGTGGGATGGACCACACTGGCTAACAAGAATTATGAAAACTTCACCACAAAAAGGTTACCGCTGCTTTTGCGCGACCTGGAGAAGTTTGGCATTAATTACCGCATACCTGAAGCTGACGTTGTGATTAATGATGATATTGCATCGGGCAGAAAGAAAATAACAATTACCGCGTTTGTAGCAGGTAGCAAAGTGTATTATACTGTTGATGGCCATAAGGCAGATAATAACGCGGGTTTATATACAGAACCCATATTGGCGCCATTTAGCAATAATGGCAAGCAATTAACTTTAAAATATGTAATTGTAACGCCCGGAAACAGAATGAGCAATGAGTATAGTGTTGATATAAAATAGGTATAAAATATCAGCCGATGCTGAAAAAAGCATGCACTGCATTTATGGACAGGTATACAAACCGGCAAATTATATAAACAGCTTTAAACATTAAATTTGAATAGCCAATTTTTTATAACAACATGCCAAACTACCTGATATGTTAAAACGCCTCATCTCCGTTACTTGCTTATTTGCAATTATCAGCTTGTTTCAAACCACGTTTGGCCAATCGGTTAATATTATTCCTTACCCCAACAGTATAAAAAAACTACCGGGCGAATTTACTATTAACAGATCAACCCGCTTAGTTTATAGTAATGCCCATAAAGAAATAGCGGTAGCTGTTGCCCCGTTAATTTTGAAACTTCAAAAAGCGGCAGCAATTGATTTAAAAAGCACCGGCAAAAAACCACAAAATAATTTTATTGCTATAGAACTTGTTGATAGCATAACCCAACCCGAAGCCTATCATCTAACAGTTAATCCAACTAATATCCAAATTGAAGCTGGCACACCTGCCGGTATTTTTTATGCCATCCAATCCTTACTGCAACTGCTCCCGGTTGAAATAGAGAGCGCTAACCCGGTGAAAAATGTACAATGGAAAGCTGCTGCGGTAGAAATTAATGATGCGCCTACGTTTTCATACCGAGGTTTAATGCTTGATGTGGCTCGCCATTTTATGCCCTATAACTTTTTAGAAAAAATGGTCGACCTGATGGCAATGCAGAAAATGAATACCCTGCATTTGCATTTAACAGACAGCCAGGGTTGGCGGTTTGAAAGCAAAAAATATCCTAAGTTGACAGAGATCGGCGCCTATCGTAAAGGTACACCTTTAAATACCACGTATGATTATGCATCGAGGCCAAACGATACGCTTTATGGGGGTTATTATACACAAAATGAGTTAAAGAAACTGGTGGCTTATGCACAGTCAAAATTTATTACCATTATACCCGAGATTGAAATGCCCGCCCATTCTAAAGCTGCGCTGGCTTCGTACCCCGAACTGGCTTGTTTAGACAGTTTGGGTCATAGGTTCCAATACCCATCGCAAATACAAGATGAATATTGCACCAAAGATTCTACTTTTACTTTCCTGACAGATATTTTGACGGAGGTTATGGATGTCTTTCCCTCAAAATACATACATATAGCCGGTGACGAAGCATCAAAGGTAAACTGGCGAAAATGCCCTATCTGCCTTAAAAGAATGAAAGATGAAAACCTAAGTTCGGTAGAGGAGTTGCAAAGCTATTTTATCAGGCGGATTGAAAAGTTTGTAAATGAAAAAGGGCGAAATATAATTGGCTGGGATGAGATTTTAGAAGGCGGTTTAGCGCCTAACGCTACGGTAATGAGCTGGCGCGGTGTGCAAGGCGGCATAGACGCAACCAAACTTGGGCATAAGGCAATTATGACACCCGGCGATTATTGCTACTTTGACCATTATCAATCTGTTGATCCAACAGAACCACCTGCATTTGGCGGCTTAACTACACTGGCAACGGTTTACAGCTATAATCCCATTCCTGCCGGGCTTACTGCCGCACAAACAAAATTAATAACCGGCACACAAGGTAATTTATGGACTGAATATGTGCCAACAACAACACAGGCAGAATATATGTATTTCCCGCGCTCGGTTGCATTGGCTGAAGTTGCGTGGAGCCAAAATAAACAGCCTTATAACCAGTTTGTTGCCCGGCTTTTGAACTATTTAAAAAGACTTGCAGAACACCAGGTTAACTACTCGACCCATTTGTTTGATATTAAAATAAATGCCATTACCGACTCGGTAACCCGTCAATTAAAAGCCGTTGTTGAAGGTATTCCCGATGGCTATGACATATATTATACAACTGATGGTTCAATGCCTGCTGCAATTTCGGCTAAATACACGGTTCCGCTTACTATAAATGGGAATGTTAACCTAAATGTTGGCATAATCTATAACGGTTTGCTGGTTGATGATGTGCAAAAAACATTTTCGATAAATAAAGCCACGGGCCAACCCTCTTTCTTAAAAACACCACCCAGCAGGTACTACAATAAAGGCGGTAACCATGCCTGGAACAACGGGATAGTAGGGAGTGACAATAGGTATAATGATGGCGAATGGCTTGGTTGGAGCGGTCAGGATTTTGAAGGTACCGTTGACCTGGGCACAACCCAGGATATTAATGTGGTAACGGCCAGGTTTTTTAATAAACTATCTGATTGGATATACATGCCTCAATGGGTTACCGTAAGTGTTTCTGACGATGGTATTAATTTTACAGAGGTAGCAAAAAATACAAATTTTCAAACCAATAAGGATGGATTACAGGTGTTGAAGATAGGTTTAAATGCCATTAAAGGCCGATATGTAAAAATAATCGCCAAGTGCGCCGGTGCTATTCCTAAAGGGAACAATGGCGAGGGAAATTCCGCATGGCTTTTTGTTGACGAAATAAAAGTTGAATAACAGGCACCGATGCACCCAATTGTTCCAATTTTCCTACCACCGTTTTACGGCCCGGCCAGGTATTTAAAAACAAAACCATTTTTTAATTTTCTGTTGAAAGTTAACAGTTCAACTTAAAGCTGGTAACCCCTACTAATGCAGGATGCCGCTTTTATTGATCAAACGTTTACACCAAATTATTTTCTGTAATTACTTGATTCTTCGTTTTTATTATTAGTTTTACTTTTTATTGTATTATGTAATACATAATACAATAAAAAGTAAAACTAATACCTCTTTCAAACATCTTTATGAAATTGATCCATATAACAGCAATTGCTTGTTTAATAAGTATTTGCATAGGCTGCGGGAAAAAAGTGAGCGATACTGCAACCCCCATTGTAACACAAACCACTCCGCCGGTGGTAACCAAACCCGACTCGCTGGCGTATACCGAAAATGTAGTTGGCAATGGCAGTGGCGGGTATGCTTTTTACCGCATCCCGGCCATTATAAAAACACCAGATGGTGGTTTATTATCCTTTATGGAAGGCCGCGTAACCAGTTCGGCAGATTTTGGTAATGTTAAGATACTTGCCCAAAAAAGCATGGACAACGGACGTAATTGGGCTGCTTCAACCCTGGTTGCCCAAAATGGCAATATACAGGCCGATAACGCTACCCCGGTTGTAGATTATACTGATCCTTTATATCCCAACGGACGCATTTTTCTTTTTTATTGCACCGGTAACAATACACAGGCCAACGTTACCCAATTGATAGGCGTGCGTGAAATTTTTTTCGTGACCAGTACAGATAATGGTAAAACCTGGGCCGCACCGGTAAACATTACCTTACAGGTACATCATCCTTATCAACCCAATTACAATAGTGCCTACACCGATCCGTTAAAGTGGAGCGCCTATGCAACAGGCCCCGGTCATGCTTTACAGGTAACCCAGGGCAGTTTTACCGGACGAATTGTTGTGCCTTTTAACCACGGGATTTTTACGCCACAAACCAATTATGGAGCCGTTTTTTATACGGATGACCATGGAAAAACCTTCCATATTTCGCCCGATGCAACATTGCAAAGTGATGAAACAACCGCAGCCGAACTTCCGGGTGGAGGTATTATCCTTAATTCACGCGATCAATATCTTGGCGTTCCGGAGCGGATCATCTCTTATAATAATTCGGGCGCATTAGACAATACAACACAATGGACCTCGGCATTTAACAGTGGCTTACCCGAACCGATATGTGAGGGAAGTATGCTTAACTATACCACGCCGGCAGGTAAGCAGGTATTGCTTTTTGCCAACCCAACAAGTATTTATGCAAGGGACCATATTGGTGTAAGGCAAAGTTTTGATGGCGGTAAAACATGGACAGGCGCCTATATTGTAGATCCGGGACCATCTGCTTATTCAGACATTGTTGCATTGCCCAATGGCCATATTGGTATAATATACGAAGCCAGCACCAATATCCAGTTTGTATCATTTAGCTATAATTTAATACCGCTGCTATAAAAAATAGTAACTAATCAAACATTTGCATTATGATATTTTGCTTTAATTATATAATTGTCCATCAAGATCATTAATTTCATCAACCAATATTTACCATATAATAAACCATTAATAGTGAATAAAACCATATCAACAACATCAACCGGTGCTAAGCAACCATCACAAGGTGGGCTGAACCCAATTTATATTATTGGCGCTTTATTTTTTGTTTTTGGATTTATAACCTGGTTAAACTCGGTATTGATCCCTTATTTAAAAATAGCCTGCGAGTTAAATAATTTAGAGGCTTTTTTTGTAGCATTTGCCTTTTACATTGCTTACCTGGTCATGGCGCTTCCCTCTACCTGGTTGCTCAACAAAATGGGCTTCAAAAACGGCATGGCCGCAGGTTTGGTTATTATTGGCTTAGGGGCGCTTATTTTTATTCCGGCAGCATTAACCCGTACCTACCTGTTATTCTTGCTGGGTCTTTTTGTACAAGGCGCAGGATTGGCCGTGTTGCAATCGGCATCAAACCCGTATATCACTATCCTGGGGCCTATTGAAAGCGCTGCCAAACGCATCAGCATTATGGGGATATTTAATAAAGTAGCAGGAGCCATTGCACCAATCATTTTAGGCGCCATAACTTTAAAGGATGCCGACCAGCTAAAAATAAGGTTATTAAAAATGTCTGTAATTGAAAAACAGGCCGAATTAACCACGCTGGCGCATAAGGTTATCCTGCCATATATCATTATCATCATTGTATTGGTTATATTAGCCATAGCCGTTTATTTCTCTACACTCCCCGAAATTGATACGGATAAAGAAGATACCACAACAGGTGCCTTATCAGCCAATAAGAAGAGCATTTTTGAGTTTCCTCATCTTTTATTAGGGGTACTTACGCTGTTCCTGTATGTAGGTGTTGAGGTTTTAGCCGGCGACTCGGTTATTAATTATGCCAACAGTATAGGCATTCCATTAACTACCGCTAAGTTTTTTGCCACTTGTACTTTTTCAGGTATGTTGCTGGGTTATATTGTGGGTATCATTTGTATCCCCCGGTATTTTTCACAGCGGAGTGCTTTAAAGGTTTCGGCAGTGATCGGGGTCATTTTTTCATTAGTCGCCATTTTTACGCACGGTTATGTTTCGGTACTTTTTATCTCGTTCCTGGGTATTGCTAATTCGTTAATGTGGCCCGCGTTATGGCCATTAGCTATCAACGGGCTTGGCAAGTTTACAAAAATAGGCTCGTCATTGCTTATTATGGGTGTTGCCGGAGGTGGCGTGCTTTCTATATTATATGGCTTCCTATCAGATAAGTTTAGCCCTCAGCAGGCTTACTGGATACTAATACCCTGCTATTTATTTATAGGTTATTATGCTATATTAGGCTATAAAAAAGGCATTTATAATACCAAAAATTGAACACCAATTATATTACTTCAACCCCTCTATCTCATTCAAATTTTTTGGCAGATATTTACCTAATACCCGGCTGCCGCTTTCGGTGATCAAAAAGTTATCTTCAATGCGTATGCCGCCAAAATCGCGGTAGGTGTTGAGGGTATCGTAATTGATAAAGTCGGTGTATTTTTTTTCAGCCTGCCAGCGGTCTATCAGCTCCGGAATGATGTAAATACCCGGCTCTACGGTTAGTACAAAACCAGCTTCCAGTTCCCGGCCAAGCCGTAAAGATTTTAAACCGAATATGGTAGTTTCTTTTTTCAGGTTATCAGTATAGCCAACCTGTTGTTCACCCAGGTCTTCCATATCATGCGTATCCATACCCAACATGTGGCCCAATCCGCATTGAAAAAACATGGTATGCGCACCTGCTTCTACCGCCTGGGCGGCGTCGCCCTTCATAATGCCAACGGCACTCAAGCCCTCTACCAGTTTCTGCGCTGCCGCCAGGTGAATATCTTTATAACGTACTCCCGGTTTCAGCATTGTTATGGCGTGGTTCATAGAGTTTAATACAACCTGGTATAGCTCTTTTTGTCGCGTGGTAAAACTTTTGCCTACCGGGAAAGTACGGGTAAGGTCGCCACCGTAGTGCATGGCATTTTCAGCGCCAATGTCGCTTAATACCATACGGCCCTCTTGCAAGGTATTACCATAGTAATGCGTATGAAGCGTTTCTCCGTGCGTAGTAATAATGGCCGGATAAGCCACCCGCGCGTTGTTAGCTATGGCCACCTCGTGGGCCTTTGCCACCAGCTCGTATTCCTTTATTCCCGGGCGGGTATGTTTGATGACCGCCAGTTCCATATCAATACTGATGTTCACGGCCTTCTCAATTTCGGCAATCTCAAGCGGCGTTTTTATTACCCGTTGCGCAATAACGGCTTTGATCAACTTTGCTGATATAAATTGCGCCAGCCCAGCTTGGTCTGTATCAAGCCAGGCAGCCAGTTTGATCTTGTTTTCGGGACGGTATGGCGGCAGAATATGTACTTGCCTACCAGCTGCAGTTGCACGCTTTATATACTGCTCTGTTTGGTTGTATGGTTTAGTAACAGAAACACCCGCCATAGCTGCCATTTCACTTATGGTTGGCAGTATACCTGTCCAAACTATATCGTCGAGCGTAAGTTCATTGCCAAATATCACTTCTTCACCGCTGTCTGTATCAATTATGGCCGCCAGTCCGGGTGTGTCCAGTCCGAAATAGTACAGAAAAGTGCTATCCTGCCTAAACAGGTAAGCATTGTCTTTATAGTTCATGCTGCTGTCTTCGTTACCCATCAGCACAATTAGCCCGTTACGAGCCATAGCTTGTTTCAATACTTGTCGCCTGTCGGCGTAAACCTGTTTATCAAAAAGATGTAAATGCATTTGGACCCGGCTTTATATTTTGTAAGTGATAAGCAAATCTATAAAAATAATTGCCGGTAGTTAATGGTCATCTATGTAACAATTACTGTGATTGTTTGATCGGCCATCGTAACACAAAATAATTCAATATGAACCAAAAAGCTGCCCTACTTGTGTAAGGCGGCTTTTTAAGTTATGCAGATTTTCAAACCTTAAGGCTTATAAGGGCCGCGCACGACCAGTTTATCGCCAGAGTCATCCAATTCAAATAAGTGAGGTATCCGCTTGTAACGGCCATTAATATTTTGATGGCTATGAAGCGCCATCAGAAGTTTGCCGTCTAATGACGTGAATATCATACCATGCCCAAAATTTGGTGGGGTAATAGGATCTTTTTCCTGTACCCATGGGCCGTCTAATGTGCCGCTTGTAGAATAGGCAACGCCCTGTGTGTAAACATCATATACCCAACTTGTCCATATCATGCCCAGCTTACCGGTTTTTGTACGGAATACGTAAGGCCCGTCTGTAACTTTATTAGGTTTATCTTTTCCATTTGCATCTTTTTCCCTGCTCCATGGAGAATCACTGGCGCGGAATAATACTTTCCCAACTCCTATTGTACCGCTCAAATCAGGTTTCAGTTCAATTTTTTCCACCGTACCATTCCAGTTTTGCAACCATTCACCGCAGTATATTAAATAAGGTTTTCCGTCTTTATCTATCCAAAATGTACCGTCGAGGGTGGGTCTGTTAGCGGGTAAATACATAGGGTCTTTCATAGGCACATAAGGCCCGTCAGGATTGTCACTTATCAGCACATGCGATGCACGGCGCTCTATAACATTGCCTTTTACAGTATCAATCTTAATATCATGATTAGTGAACGTTGCAAAATAATAGTACTTGCCTTTATATTCATGCAACTCGGCAGCCCATATTGCCGGGCGCGGGCCCATCCATGATTGCGGATCTGTTTTAGTAACCTGGAAAGGACCGTCCCATAATTTCATATCCTTACTTTTCCACATCATACCGCCGGTACCGGTCATGTAATACATAGCAGTTTTAGCATCGGCCAGGATAAAAGGATCGCTCAATTGAATGGAATCCATCGGAACATTTTTTCGTACCACATTCGGCCTTTGAGCAAAAAGAGCAATCGGAAAAATTAACAAAAAGTATAAAAGAGTAAAAGACTTTTTCATATATATAAAGTTATAAACTATGATATAATCGTGAATTACACAGGTTAAGTTTGGTTAAAACTTGGTTAACATTGGTTAAAATACGAATTACTTCATTTTTAAACTGATATAGAGGGGACAAAACTATATTTTACAGGGGACATAATCATCGTCGCCTATTTGATGCCTGCTTATTTTCTGCATTAACTGTTAATGCGAAGGAAGGAAAATTTATTTTATGTACCGCTATTGATCATTTGATGACCCTGTCAGAAATATAGGCAACATCCGAATAACCGAGGTGAAATTTCGGCGCACCCATTTCTTGTGGTGAGGGGGTTACAAATGTGGTTTTCCTGCCTTTTACCCCGATAGTGCCGTCACTGTAAATGGTAAAAAATGCCCATATCGGATCTGTGTACGGCGCTGTGTACTTTACGCTTGGGTGCCCATTTTCAATTTCCGAACTATAATGACTATGTGCAGGAATATCGCCCATCCATTGATAGGACATGCTGTTTATCTGCAAATAAGAAATTCCGTTATACACATTACACCAGTCCAGGTGATGGTGGCCGCTCACCACCAATTTTACCTTGATGTGCCCTGCCTGTTGATTTGCCCTGTCAAAAATTGTCCGCACCCAGTTAGCCTGGTCAATACCGCCAATATCATTATCAAGCGGTTGGTGACAAAAAACAATTACCGGCAAATTTGTATTTGCAATATCCGTTTCCAGCCAATCTCTTTGCTTTACGCTGATAGTGCGGGCGTAACCCTCATAGCCGCTCCCTTTTTCGTTGCCATTCAGGATAATAAAATGATAGTTATTCAGATCAAATGAATAATATTTATCCCTTGCATTCCAGAAGTTAATAACCTGGTCGTGTGTAAAACCGCCATCGGTATCATGGTTACCAATAACATGATGCTTTATGCCCGCAAACTGGTTCCAGATATCCATTATAATTTTATTCTCGGGCTTAGGGGTACAAAAATCGCCCATCTGGATAATAAAGTCGGGCTTTAGCTGGTTCATTTCATTGATGAACGCCTGTAGCCGTCTTGGAGCATCATAAATTATATCCTGGTGAAGATCGGTGCAAACGCCAATCCTGGCAACAACATCTTTTTTAGCAGTGGCGCTAAAACCAGGTTTTGGCAACACACTTAATAAACCACCACTTGTTAAACCAGTGAGAACACTGGCTTTTAAAAACTTACGCCGTATCATGCAGAAATGTCTTTTAGTAAAAATAGATATTGTTGAAAGAAGTATCAGTTAATAAAATATTAAGTTTTTGCCCCTAAAGAAAATTTCAAGCAGCAGGATGATTATGCAGATTGCAAATCTGCAACTAATTCAGGCCGGGATAGGCCATCCGGACTAACTAAAAATATGTGATGGGTGGGGTTAATTTAAGAGGGAAAAAAAGTATCATTCTTAATTGCAAAAGATACTAACCCAACAGAATTAGTCGATCCTGTTTTGAGTAATAAACTATTACGATGATTTTCTACTGTACGCACGCTTAAAAATAACTTATCGGCTATTTCATGACTATTCATTTGCAGGCAAATCAACTTTAGTATTTCCAGCTCTCTTTTGGAAAGCTTACAAGACTGAGGTAAATCGGTAAAAACCAGCGGATTACCATTACTCCAATCAAATGCTTTTAATACACTATCACTCATATAATAGTTAAAATGATAAACATGCTCTAATGCATCAACTAATTCATTGATATGACAATTCTTGACTAGAAAGCTTCCGGCATATTTATTCATCATTTGACGAATAATTGCCCTGTTGTAAAATGATGACAAGAATACAGTTTTGATTTGAGGGTATTCATTTTGCACTATCTTGTAAATTTCCGGCCCATTTAATTCAGGTAAATTTATATCTAAAATTGCAACGGCCCGGTCATTGTAATTTTCACTATGTAGATAATTAATAAAGTCATTGCCGCTATTAAAGCAGCCCAAAAATTCAAACTTTATTGCTGCTTTTAGATAACTGCCCAGCACATCACAAAAAAGCGTCTGGTCATCCACAACGAAAACAGGAATTTTTTTCATTTCGATAAGATTTAGGATTTATTTGGGGGACTTAAATCTACAAAAAAATGAGTATTTCTACTCATTTTTAAAATAAAGTTGCAACGTCTATTGGTATAGGGCTACCTTCATTTAAATTAACTACCTAAGTAAAACGGACGAAAAATAGCCTGCTGAATACAACTGCTAAGCTATTCATTGAATTGGATAGTCGCCTTACCTTATAATTACTCCTATCATGCAAAAAGACAATGCCACACAGGTTTTGATCAAACTCATTGAAACCTTAAAAGTTCCCGTTACCCGTAAAACAATAACCGAGCAATTAGAAAGACATCCTGATTACGAAAGCCTGGCCGCCTTTAGTGATGTGCTTGATCGTTTAAAGGTGGCTAATGAAGCCTACTATTTACCGTTTGATGATTTAAAAGATGTACCAACGCCTTACATCGCTTTTCTATCGCGTAAGGAATTTGGTTTAGTAAAGCATTTTGATGATGAATTGGTTATTGTTGCCAATGAGCGATGGCGTAACAAAAAATTCAGTATTGATGAATTTAAAAAAAAGTATTCGGGTGCTTTATTGCTGGCCGAAGCAGATGAGCAATCCGGAGAGAGTGATTACGCGGCTAAATTACAGCGTCAAAAAATAGAGCAACTGCGTTACCCGGTAATTTTTGGCGGTGCATTGGTATTGCTGGTAGCATACCTGGCATTTCAAACCAACTTTATCCAAACCTTAAGTTTATCCGTTGCGCTGTTAACTGTATTTAAAACTGCCGGCCTGATCACATCTGTGCTTTTGCTTATTCAAAGTATTGATGCTAATAACCCACTTATACAAAAACTTTGCGGCGACGACAACAAAAACTGTAATGCCATATTATCTTCAAAAGCAGCCAAAGTGGTTGATGGATTAAGCTGGAGCGAAACCGGCTTTTTTTATTTTGCAGGCACCTGGTTGGTAATGCTCTTTAACAGTAATCATTTTGTACTGATGCAAGGACTTGCCATTTTTAATGTGCTGGCGTTGCCTTACACCATTTATTCTATTTATTACCAATGGCGCATTGCCAAACAATGGTGCGTTTTCTGCTGTACGGTGCAAGCATTATTGTGGCTGGAGTTTTTTATACTCTTGCCCTATTTAACCAGTACCTGGTTAACGCCAACAACTGCCGAATGGATTAGTTTGGCTACCGGCATGACCGCACCTGTTTTGGTTTGGCTGCTGGCTAAACCATACTTGCTGCAAAGTAAAGAGTTGGCGCCACTAAAAAGTGACCTGCGAAAATTCAAATATAATACCGACCTGTTCAACAGTATGTTGAGTAATGAGGTTCAATATGCCTTACCGGCAGAGCAGGACTGCCTGATTATTGGTAACCCAGAGGCTGAAAAAATTGTAACTATGGTGGCCAACCCTTACTGCCAGCCTTGCGCAAAAGCGCATAAGGACCTTGAATGGATGAATGATCGTGACGATGTTAAGCTGCAAGTAATTTTCTCTACCAGTAATGATGAAGATAAAAAGGCCGTAGTAGCCGCGCACTTATTGGCAATGCAAAGCGCAGGGGATGCTATAACGGTTAAAAAAGCCATGCACGATTGGTATGAACAGAAGCAAAAAAACTACGATGCCTGGGCCAAGCTATACCCCGTGAATACGATAACCGATACTTCACCGCAACTACAAAAACATCGCGACTGGTGTAAGATGGCCGATATTACGGGTACGCCAACACTGTTTGTAAATGGGCACCTGCTTCCTAAAGCCTACCGCCCCGAAGACCTGAAGTATTTTGTTTAAAATAAAGTAAAGACATTGTTTCGCGAACAATGAAGATGCCTGACTTCAATAAACAGGCCAGGGAAATGCCGAACCCGGTAAAATGAGGCGATAACTAATAAATTTTATGAAAAAACTAAATTTAAAATTTGCTGCCCAAAAAATGAGTAAAGAGCAAATGAAAAATGTTACAGGTGGTGGCCTTTGTCCGTGTAACATAGTTGGTTGCATGACAGAAGACGGCGGGTTTGTTGGTTTCTATTCAAGTCCAACTTGTACAACCGATCAGACAGACGCCCTTATTGATACTTGTGCTACTATGTACGCGGGCTCTCCTGAATGTCTCTGCGCAGGTCCTGGTCTACCTCCTGTGAATCCTAATTATTGTTCTTAGGCCCCACATTAATGCTATTTGTAGCTAATAATTTATTAAATAAGCATCTTGCTGTTTTAACGTAGCAAGATGCCTTTTAACTATATTCTGCCTAAACTAAAGATTGACTTTTCAATTCAACAATTACTATGGATCCAAAGGAATAATAAGGATCGATGCAGATTTTCATATACCAGGTAAAATGAAAATATATATATAAGAAAAAAGGGAGGCATAATGCCTCCCTTTTTTCTTTATAACCGATTATCAATAACCCGGATTTTGATACATTTTAACCGGATCGAGTTTGGTTTCGTTGAAAGGTATCGGGAAATACCTGTCTTTGGTACCAAAGTTAACCAGTTGTGCAAAGCCGAAGTTTGCCTGGCTTTTAGCCTGGAAAAAGGCTACCAGTTCGGTGTTATTGAATGTACGCAACAGGTCGAACCAGCGATGGTGTTCAAAAGCCAGCTCAACACGTCTTTCATGCAGTATAGCTAATTTTAATGTTGGGTAATTAGCGGCATAAGTTGGGTTAAGCATAGAGGTTGCGTAAGTAGGCATACCGGCGCGTGTGCGCACCATATCTACATAAGAAATAGCGGTAGCTGTATTGCCCAGGTAGTTGTTTACTTCGGCCAGCATTAAAATAACATCCGCGTAGCGCATTAATATCCAATCGTTACCGCCGTAACCGTTAACACCGGCCGAGCTGCTTGCATCCCTGAATTTAGTAACAAACCAATCTTTTACCGTAGCATCATTAGCAAATTTGATGGAGAATGTTCCGCGCAGATCACCAACCTCATAATCATTCACCAAATCGTGCGTTACGTTATAGCCTACACCCGATGATGGTTTCAATGAATTTATGGTTTCGCCTTTAGCCTGGAAACTGGCTGCAATACCTGAACTGTAAACCGGGTCGCCCTGTTTATTTACTATCTGCCAGATAAGCTCAGGGCAGGTGCTTTTTTGCGTTACATCAAATACCGAAGTATAAGGTATGCTTGATAGCGTAGCAAACGTTTTTGAGTTGTAAGCAGCAGTAAGATAAGTTAAAGCTGCGTTTAAATTTGCAGTTGTATTTGTAGGGTCTTGCGTGGTAGCCATAGTTAAATATACCTGGCCAAGCAAAGTATTCACTGCGGCTAATGAAATGCGGCCTATGGTACCTGTGGCCTGTGTAGCAGGCAAAGCGCTGCCCGCAGCATCTTTCAAATCTGCTACTATCTGGCTGTAAACAGCTGCTTGCGGCGTACGTGCAGTAGAAGCATTAATTTGAGCAGTAGTGGTTAACTGGGTTGTTACCAATGGCACATCGCCCCATTCGCGCACCAGGTGAAAGTAAATAAGTGCGCGTATAGTTTCTGCTTCTGCTTTATAGATCTGCTTATTGGCAGGAACCGAAAAAGTTACCTTATCAATATTAGAAAGTACCACATTACAATTAGCAATTACGCTATACATAGCCAGCCAATGGGTATACATATAGCTATTGGTAGGAATAAGCGAGTAATTGTTAAACTGGAATGGTTCGCCGGCGTTTGACTGGTTATCGTTGGTTCCGGTATCGTCTGAACGTTGATCCGTCCAAAGGTCACTGCCCTCGCCTATTGTATTTCCGCTTCTTAATAAAGCATAGCATCCGTTTACAGCAAGCAATACATCGTTATCGGTCCTAAAATAGTTGGTAACCGCAATCGCATCCGGATCGTACTGTGTTAAAAAAGATTTTTTGCATGAACCCAGCACAAGCAGGGTTAACAGGCATATTAATTTTAAATAGTTATTTTTCATCTTTTTAGAATTAAATTGTTAAAAAGTTGCTTTTATACCTACGTTATAAGAACGCACTAACGGATAAACACCATAGTCAATACCCGGCGTTAAGTTGGTTCCCTGCGAGCCGCTGAAGGTATAGTCATAGTTTACTTCGGGGTTATAGCCTTTGTATTTGGTTATAGTAAAGCCATTGTTCACAGCACCAAATATTTTCAATGAGCTTAAACCTAAGTTCTGTTTAATAAAATCTGACTTAACATTGTAGCCAATAGTAGCGTTGGTATTTCTTAAGAAAGAGCCATCCTGTAAATAAAAGGTAGATAACCTGGTACTGTTGCTTTCTGTACCACCACGCGATGCACGGAACACGGTACCATCGCCGGGAATTGACGGGCTGCGGTAACGGTTAGCTTCTGTTTCGTACTGGTTGCCTGAGCCTTCGCCATTATATAAGTAATAATCCTGTCCGTCAAGTACCTGGTTACCGTATGAACCGGCAAACGAGGTGCTGAAATAAAAGCTTTTATAGCTCATATTAAGCGCAAATCCATAGGTAAATTTTGGATATGGGTTACCAATTATGCCAGCGTCTGAACCATTGATAACGCCGTCGCCATTGGTATCTTTAAAGTAAATGTCGCCCTGCTCAAGCGGAAGGGTTTGGAAAGTTGAACGCGGCGGGCCTACTGTTTTATAACCTGCCGGATATGATTGTGTTGCGGCGTTATAATGTGCCTGGTCGGCTGCTATATTGGCTAGGTCGGCACCGGTAACCATACCAGCCACCTTGTAGCCATAAAACATACCGATTGGGTAACCGGTTTGGGTTATGCTGGTTAAATAAGAACGTTCGGCACCGGCAGTGATGATCGTATTATTTCCACCAAGGCTTAACACCTTATTGCGGTTGATAGATATGTTTCCGCTGATACCCAAGTTAAAATCTTTGCTAACAATTGGTTTACCATCAACCTGTATATCAAAGCCTTTATTGCTAACCCTTGAACCTGCAAGATTGGTTAAAATAGTTGAGCTGCCCGATACTGCCGAAATAGGCTGGTTAAATAATAGATTATAAGAGTAGCTTAAATAATAGTTGCCTATTATAAACAACCTGCCTTTTAGCAAGCCCAGGTCCACACCAAAGTTATATTGTGAGGTAGATTCCCAGCCCAGGTTTTCATCCCTGATGGCGCCTGTGGTAATTGCACTGGTAACCGTACCTGTTCCAAATACCGCGCTCGATGGTGTGTTTAACACTTGTTGAGTGCTGTAATTACCAATATTATTATTACCGCTTAAACCCCAGCTTGCCCGTACTTTAACGGTTGACTGCGGACCAAGCAGGTCATGATAAAATGGCTCTTCCGATAAGTTCCATCCACCTGAAACTGATGGGAACACACCATATTTTCTATCAGGCCCGAAACGTGAAGAACCATCTGAATGAAGTGAACCCGAAAGAAAGTATTTACCTGCATAATTATAGTTTACGCGGCCAAGGTATGAAAGTAACGTATAAGTAGAGTTTACCGTAGGTTGCGTACCTTCCGGCGCGCCACTGGTAACCAGCGTAATTAAGTTTGGCGCTGCGCCTGTAATATTAGGCACATTATCGTTCTGAAAACCGGTTCCTTGTATGGTTAATACGTTATTAACTGTTTTTTGCGCGGTATAACCTGCAAGCGCGTCAAAATGGCTCTTTCCAATTTGTTTGGTATAGTTAAAGGTAAACTCACCTAACTGATCCTGGAAATTTGTAGTTGATTGTATTGCTTTTGCCGCCGCGATAGATGCTGTAGAAAATGGCGGGAACGCACCGTTACTAATGCCGGTTGGCAGATAGTAATTATAATTTTCATTATAAGTTTGCATGCCCAGATTGGCTTTAAATGAAAGCCCTTCGGCTATTTTATAACTGGCCTGCACATTAAAAGTACCACGGTTACCTACACGGTTTATTTTAATAAATTCGGCAGTTGCTAACGGGTTTTCAATAGACTGATAACCGAAAGCGGTTGATTGCGCTGCAATAACGTTGGTAGCAATTGTACCATCAGCATTGTAAGCAGGGGCTGTTGGCGGATAAATTAAAGCGCCAAATGCCGGGCTGTGATCCCAACGACCGTCTTGTGTTTCCTGGTTAGTGTTTTGCGTAAACGCTATATTACCGGTAACATGTAAACGTTTACCAATGTTACCATCAATATTTGCACGGAGGTTTATTTTTGTTTGGCTTGTACCCACCATAATACCCGGCTGATCCTGGTAACCGGCACTTAAATAATAACGGGTATCATTTGAATTGCCCGAGAAAGATACGTTATGGCTTTGTGTTAAAGCATTACGGTACAATACATTTTGCCAGTCGGTATTGGTAGTTTGATGAATAAGCGTTTGATTGGCAAAATCATAAAATCCTAACGGGATTTGAACTGATGCCGCGTTACCTACATTAGTAACACGCGTTGCATTCTGATCAGAGTACATGGCATCGTTCCAGGTATGGCCGGCTGCTACCCAAAGATCTTTATAGGTATCGTTACGGCCATCAATAACCAGTTGCGCAAATTGATCGGCATTTAAAAGATCAACTTTTTTTGCCAGTTGATTAATGCCGGTTTGGAAGTCATACTCCAGTTTGTTTTCATTTTTTGCACCATGTTTGGTTGTGATCAACACAACACCACCGGAAGCTCTTGAACCATAAATAGCAGCCGAAGCAGCATCTTTTAATATGTCAATAGATTCAATGTCTTCAGTATTAATGAACAAGTCATTTCCTGCCGGATAACCGTCTATAACATATAACGGATCTGAACTGGCGTTTATTGAGCCTACACCTCTTACCGTAATTTTTGTACTTTGGTAAGGCGCGCCTGATGTTTGCTGAACCTGCACACCGGCTACTTTACCTACCAATGCCTGTCCAATGGTTGGTGCTGATAAATTCAGCTCATCGGCTTTAACACTGGCTATTGCGCCGGTAAAATCACTTTTACGTACGGTTTGATAACCAATGGCTACAACCTCGTTCAGTATATTTGATTGAGGCGCCAGTTTTATATTAAGAGCCGGGCCGGTAACCGTAACTTCCTGGCTTGTATAACCTACAAATGAAAATACCAGTGTTGAACCTTCTTCGACAGAAATAGTGAACTTTCCATCGACATTAGTTGAAACACCTGTTTTTGTGTTTTTAACACGCACCGATACACCGGGTAATGGTTGATTTGTTTCATCAACAACTGTACCTGATACTTTTATTGTTTCTAATGCGTTATTGTGCGGAGTTGCTGCCGTTATGGGCAGCCAAAGGGCCAGCAATAGCAGACCGAGAAGATTGAACTTTACATAAAACTTATTTAAAGCATTATGAGTAATCTTTTTATTCATATTTTTAAAAATTGATTGTTAGAAAAAACGACATTTAAGCTTGCAACCGCTTGATGAGTTATTTGACAATTAGCCGGACCGTGTGAATGTTAGCGCATTCACCGGTTCTTTTATTTTATCGCCGGTGCCGATAATCGATTGGGGATTAACTTTCTACATAGGCATCTGTTTTAAGTGTAATTCTAAATCCAATAAGTTATCAGCAAAACTATCGGCGCTATCTTAACCGGGTGATACTTAAATATTAAGTTTGTATTAACCAAAAACAAAAAACCCGGCAGTGCCGGGTTTTATTTAATGTTTTCTTTACACTTATTACCAGGAAATATTCATAAAGCTGACATTGTTAGCGCGTGATGATGTTACCGCGATCCCTTTTTGATCGCTACCGATAAATGAAAAACCTTCCAGCTCGTCGCCCCGGTCAATATGATCTACCTGGCTCACTACTATCTGTTTCCCGGCATCGATAGATTTCTCTAAATCGACATAAGTAAACCGCCATTGCCTGCCTTCAATTTTGTTTTGTATCAATACCAATAAACCTTTGTCGGCTATCCAGTTTAAGTTTTGCACCCAGGGCGTGCAAACAAATTTTTTGAACAGTACACCGGGCTCACTTGTCTTTTTACAGTTTTTTAATTTTTCCGGATCATATAAACGTACTTCGTTACCGTGGTCACCATAGTCGGCAGTAGCCACATACCATTTGTTGTGGTATTTTACATATTCGGGACGCGTACCTTGTATGCACGCATCATCATCAATGGTATTTAACAGCGGACCATCAAGCGTACCTTTTTTCAGCAGAGCGTTCCAGTCAATACAATAAATATTCGTTTTCCAGATGGTACCTTCGGGATTCATCTTTACAGAATTTCCCATAAAAGTTGGGCCAACACCATTATAGGCCACACCGGTTGGATGGCTTATAACGTCCTGCCCGTTCTGGGTTAGCTTATATTCTTTATGCAGGTAAACCAGGCTGTCTTTTACCAGTTTAAATTCGCGTATCATTCCAACTTCACGGTCGCCATATAAAAATATGCGCCCGCTTTGGTAAGATATACCCTGGCAGGCACCTAATGAATCGATAGTAATAGATCGCTGAAGATTGATGTCGATATTACCAATTTTAAAGGCGGATAAAGCAACGACAATTAATAAGATAGCAGGGATTATTTTTTTCATAGACAGGTTTTCAATATTTATAAATATCCTATGGATCAAGCGGCTCATAAGGGTTTATCTGCATAGCTTCCGGAACAGCGAAAAATTCAACCTCGGTGTCTGAAAGATGCCTGCCCAATTTATAAGGCACATATTTTAATTCCTTTTCGCAACGTGCAGCCATTACCAAAATAGCGTCGGTTTGTGATTTATCGGTAATGACCAAACCGGGTTTACTTGCCGGGATGCCATATCGGTACATCAACCTTACACCATTACGCATATTGGTTGTGGTATGCCTAGCATGTGGCTCCATAATAATAGCATATTCGGGTACATGCAACACCTTTACCATATAGGTTTTCATTTCCTCAGCCTCGCAAAATTTGGTTTTATAGGGATGTACTTTACCGCCCGATGGCATAATGTACGGTGCTTTGCCGCTACGGTATTCCTGCACAGCTAATCGACAACGCAACATTCCCTCAGCACTTAAAGCCACGGCAGACTCATCAGGCCCTGCGCCGGGTATTAATATTACCGAGTACGGATATTTGTTCCATACAGTAGTTTTAATATGTTCTACCGCGCCTTTATTTACGGTTTGCGCCATCGGCTCATAATTGGCCGGGTCCTGGCGTTCATTTATCTGCAAGTACAGTAAGGCAGCCTGCATAGCCGGTTCAAAAAACAGGTGCGCGTTTTTTACATCGCCAACCAAAGTTGCATTAACATCATATAACAAAGTAGCATATCTTTTAACCTTGGTATTGTAGCTTATAGAGTCAATAGCGGGGTAGTTAGGTTTTTTACCTTCGGCATAAACTTCAATAGTATAGTTAACACCTGCTATATCCTGCTCCCATGCTTTTACCAATAATTCAGCCGGGGATGTTGTTTTATATAGACTATAAGTATATGATGGGACAAGCTGCTCTTTAACCAATTTTTCCAGTGCACTGCTCGGTTTACAAAGTGCGGTAAGCTCGGTACTCACTTGTTTAATTTCATCGTCGGTAAATTTTACTGCGCCTGTAAAACACGCGGCATCTTTACAGGTATTAACCGAGTTTTTCAGATCGGTTTGCTTCTTTTCGGCCAGTTTAGCTAACTCTTTATCTTTCTCAAGTAACGCCTTAACCGCGTTATCTTTTTGAAACAGAGTGAGCAGGAAATAATTCTTAGCCTGCATAAAATTTTCAGCAGGAATGAACTTATGCGGAACGCTTGTTGTTTGCGCATAGCCGCTAAGGCTGCCTATGGTGATTAGTAAAAAAAAGTATGTTTTTTTTCATAACGGATGATTTACAAAGAAGCCTTTTAAATATAAATTGTATGTTAAAAATGTATTATAAAAGTAATGATTTATCCCACCTCGTATTACCGCAATAAAAAAGAGCCGCCAAAAATGGCAGCTCTTTCCGGTTATACCTTGAAGCATATTCCTTATCGTTTTAATGCCTCCGCACTTTTTTGTTTATAATAGTTTTGAAGCACATAAAAGGCTTTCTTTTTTTTGCCTTTATCGTCGTATAATCCTTTACGGTTCCATCCTTCCTGGTATAGTGGGTTGTTGCGTTTTGGCGAGCGAAAATCGGCCAATATCCATGGCGACAGGCCCACAAAATTATCGGGCATACGTTTAAACATATCTATCTGCTCTTTAAAATACCACTCCTGGAACTCCTCATCAAAACGGGTCAGTTTATCGGCATGAAAACCACTTTTAGCTTCCGCCCCGGTCTCGCTAATAAACAAGGGTTTATTGTATGGGGTACTCCAATTGGTAGTGCGGCATTTATCGGGCAAGCCGCCGTACCAGCCTAAGTATTCATTAAAGGCAACCAGGTCCACAAATTCGCCAAGCGGGTCATTCACCTCGTTTAAATTTTTAAGCGCACTATAATTAACCTCAAGTGCGGCTGATATAAGCCTGGTATTATCCAACTCCCTGGCCCTTGTTATCAGGCTATGCATAAAATTGGTTCGGGCAGGGCTTACAGGCGTTTCATTACCAACCGACCATATAATTATGCTGGCGCGATTATGGTCGCGGGTTATCATTTCATTTAATTGTGCCTTCGCTTTATCTAAAACTTCGTTGCTGCCGAAATTAATTGTCCAGTAAACCGGTATTTCCGACCATACCAGTATGCCCAGCGAGTCGGCCAGGCGGGTCATCTTTTCATCGTGTGGATAATGCGCCAATCGCACCATATTACAACCCAATTCATGTGCCTGCCCTAACAATTGTTCAGCATCTTTTTGGCTGTATGCGCGCCGCTTATCCTGCGGTATTTCGCCATGAATACATATCCCGCGTAAAAAAACAGGTTTACCGTTAAGCAGCAATTGTTTGCCATTAGCTTCTATGGTGCGGAAACCTATTTTATCCGTTGTTTTATCAGCACCGATACTTACAGTTACTTTATACAACTTAGGCGTTGCAGGCGACCAAAACTTTACCCCCGGTATTTTAAAGCTGACATTAGTAACCGAATCTTCGGCGGTAAAATGACCGTTGTAATTTAGCTCTGGTATTTGTACAGTTATGCTTTCGCCCTGCGCAGGTTTATGATCCAGCTTTACCCAACCACTAACATCAGGCTGAGGCATGGCACCATTCTCAGGCTTTTTAAGCTGTATCATAAAATCGCGGATGTAGTTATCCGGTACTTCTACCAGTTTTACATCGCGGGTTATGCCGCCATAGTTCCACCAGTCTGTATTTAAAGTAGGTACTTCATCGGCATAGCGTTTGTTATCTACTTTTACAACTAAAAAGTTGCCGGTTTCTTTTATCAGCCCGGCTGGTATTTCAAAATTAAATGGTGTAAATCCACCTTTGTGCATACCCAGTTTTTTGCCGTTCAAATAAACGTCGGCACGGTAGTTTACCGCACCAAAATATAGGTAGGTGCGCACGCCCGGTGCAGGCCGTTTATAATTGAATGATTTTTTATACCAAACTGTGCCTTCGTAATATAAAAATTCTGGTTTTTGATGGTTCCAGTCGCCGGGTACATTAATAGAATATTTATCAATATAGCCGTGTTCTTTTTTCTCAGATTTATTTGCCGGCTTATCGGTGTTCCAATAAGCGTCGGGGTTGTTCTGGTTCAATTCTTTATACCGGTAATCGTAAAACCCGGTCTCGTATGGATCAATAATGTATTGCCACTTACCGTTAAGGCTTATTGTTTTTCGGTTTTGTATATTGGTTATTAAACCGTTTTGCGCTTGTAGTTTAAAGGCAAACAGCGTAATTATAAATGCTATACCTATAATTTTCTTCATTTAAGTACTTATGGCGTTATGTGATATTTAATTCCTTCTAATGTCAAGTGCATGGTCGGCTGGAACGTCGGCTCCGCTCCATACTTTAACCGATGTCCACGGCAGTGGTGGTGCGGTCCAAAACTCATCAGTTTCGGGCAAGCCAAGCGGCAAAAATGCATCAAGGCATAAATATAAGCTCCCGGTGGTGATATAAGAATCAGCCAAACCTGGTTGATTGCCGTACAAGCCAATATTTAGCCATCCTTCGGCAGTAAATGTTGAAGGCGACTCTACCAAGGTTTTTTTGATCATAGCGTTTAAGGCGCAACGCACTTGTGCCGGTGGCAAAGCAGCGGGCAGTTCTTTATTATAAGCCATATTGGCCAGGTGGTGAAACACACCCGACCTGTATACGATAGATCTGCCTGTTACCGGGTAACTGCCGTCTGCCCCAATCAAGCGTTCTAATATTTCGGCATAACGTTGTCCAATGGTTTTTGCCTGTTGCGCTTCGCGGATGTAAGCCTTTCTTTTTTCACCTGCTACCCTTAATATTTCACCCAAAAAAGGTTGAATAACTATGCTGTTATAATAATCGACATGAAAAGCCATACCGTCCGAATACATACCATCGCCCACATACCAATGCTGAGTAAACTCTCGTACGCCATATTCGGTGCGCACCAAATCCTCACCCAAATCATATTTACTAAAAAATGCTTCTATCATCCCGGTAAATAGTATCCAGTTAGAATATACAGGCACAGTACCACGTGTTTGTTTCAACG
>Ga0206854_1012_pt1 | contig 65117 bp, 61 predicted proteins | sample Alteio_BWOrgCont_50_FD_152870 | JGI IMG/M metagenome (GOLD analysis project Ga0206854, IMG submission 152870) | Enriched cells from forest soil in Barre Woods Harvard Forest LTER site, Petersham, Massachusetts, United States -... | ecosystem: Environmental > Terrestrial > Soil > Temperate forest >...
ATTTGCGGTAAATGGGAAGGGACAAATTCGCTTTGGTTTAACGGGCGTAAAAGGCGTAGGTGAAAAAGCGGTTGAAAGCATTATTGAAGAGCGTAACGAACGCGGCCCTTATAAAACTATATATGATTTTGCACAGCGGTCAAACACTCGTAACGTTAACCGTAAATCATACGAAAACCTGGTGTATGGCGGTGCGTTTGATGGCTTTGGTTTAAGCCGCTCGCAGTTTTTTGCCAAAACAGAAAATGGGCTGTTAACGGGCGTAGAGCGTTTAATAAAATATTCTAACGATTATCAAAATACCCAAAGCACTACACAATCATCTTTATTTGGTGGAACGGTGGATTCTTACATCCCCGAACCATCCATGCCTGATGCAGAAGAATCAAACGTAGTAGAAAAATTAAAATACCTGCGCTTTGAAAAAGAGGTTATCGGCATTTATTTAACCGGGCACCCGTTAGACAGCTATAAGCTGGAGATGGACAAATATTGCAATACAACTATTGCCGAGTTAAAGAACATGCAAAAAGCCCGCTCAGGTGAAGGCGGTGAAGAAGTGATGGCGCAATTTGCCCAGCTACGCAAAAGGGGAGAGGTATGTGTTGGTGGATTGGTATCAAACGTTCAGCATAAAATAACAAAGACAGGTAAGCCATTTGGCTCATTCCTGTTGGAAGACTATAACGAGTCGTATGAGTTTGCCCTGTTTGGCGAAGATTACGCCCGGTTAAGACATATGTTGGTTGATGGTTACTTTCTGCATATAAAAGGCATCATCGAAGAAAAATTCAGGCAAAAAGATAACTGGGATATGCGCATAAATTCCATTTCCCTACTGTCCGAAATGCGCGATAAGCTAACCAAATCGCTCACCGTGTTTTTAGAGCTTAATGCCTTAAACAGTCAGTTGATGGCCAACATACAGGAAGTATTAAATGCCAACAACGAGAAATACCCGGTGAAAAACTGTACGCTGCGCTTTAAGGTTAGAGATGAATCTATGCTGGTTGAACTGCCTTCAAAAACCTACAAAGTAAACCCCAGCGATGATTTAATGGCTGATATTTTTCACCTGACAAACGCGCAGCCGGTGTTGAATTAATTGATTGCCTGTTCGCAGATGATTAACCCTTGCTCACCAAAAGCTTAAATTGTCTTAAATGATGGGTGAAATGTTTGCTATGCCAAATAAGCCACTCCTGGTAATTTAACGGGCCAAAACCACCGTGCATAGTTGTTATAATGCCGGGTTGTTTAAAATGATGGTCAAGGTCATCTAATTCTATCATTAGTTGGTTAATGGCGGTTTCTTTATCCGGGTATAAGAATTCTTTTGGTAGTTCCTCTAGCACAACATTCTTCGGGATCGGGGCATCTGTATAGATCATTACCTGTTTGCTTTTAGCCGCTTCTTCCTCCGTTCTGTCGCAGGTACACGTTTTTTTGCCGTTGGCCCATTTAACTTCTTCTACCAAATGTTCTATCATTTGCCGTGCGTTCATTTTACCCCAAAGTGGTATTGTATTTAAGTCAAGTGATAGCAACAAATTGCGCAATTTTGTCCTGTCGGTAATATTAATTGACTCATTCATTAGCGCTAAATTATTAATTTGTGTATAACTAATCTAATGTTAAAACTTTAAAATAATATTAGTGTCACATTGTCATAAGTACACTTGTGGCAAGCAATTTGAATACTATATATTTGTACACAATAATTTAAAAAATAGAAATCATGGCTTTAGAAATAACTGATGCAAACTTCGAAGAATTGGTCCTTAAATCAGACAAACCCGTGTTGGTAGACTTTTGGGCAGAATGGTGTGGCCCTTGTAGAATGGTAGGCCCGGTAGTAGAAGAAATTGCTAAGGAATATGAAGGCAAAGCTGTTGTAGGCAAAGTAAATGTTGATAACAACCCCGGCATATCAATGAAGTTTGGTATCCGCAATATACCTGCGTTACTGTTCTTCAAAAACGGTGAAATTGTTGACAAACAAATTGGCGCAGTGCCAAAATCTGTTTTAGCAGATAAACTGATTAAACAATTAGCATAACTCCATAAACTATGAAAAAGCCCTGCGGTATTACCGCAGGGCTTTTTTATGCCTGTTGCACAAGGGCCAGCATGGTATCATCGGTAATATAATCTTCCAAACAAATGCTTTGCTTTTTTACATTAGGTTGGCGCATCAGTTCGTCAAAAATTGCCGGTATCTGCCCTAAATTTTCCTGCCAATTGTGCAGGGTGGTATATAAATAATCTCCTTTGGGTATGGTATAGCTTTGCAGGCCGTACTCTTTGCCTTCACTTTTATAATGCGCTTCTATGCAGGCGCGGTAAACCAATTTGTCGTTTAAACATAGTGTAATGCCATACATATGCCGACCTGCAAAGCCGCCAATTGTATCATGTAGTTTTTTAAAGCTATCGGGTATACCTTCCGGAAAAGTTTCAGCCTCAACATAAAATACTTCAATATCCAAGGCAATTTTATAATCTGTTATATCCATAATACTAAGTTCAATTAACCGTTTAACAATCAAATATATATTTTCTTTTATTTGGCGGCAAAAACGGATTGTTATACATTAGTAATATGGTAAAGTTAAACGACGAGCAGCAGATAAGGCAGTTAGGCAATTTAGAGTTATTAGCTCGCCAGGTAGTTGAAGGTTTTATAACGGGCCTGCACCAAAGTCCGTTTCATGGCTTTTCGTCAGAGTTTACCGAACATCGCTTATACAATAATGGCGAATCCATTAAAAATATCGACTGGAAGCTGTTGGCCCGTACCGAAAAGCTGTTTGTTAAACAGTTTGAAGAGGAAACTAACCTGCGCTGCCATTTATTATTGGACACTTCGTCGTCCATGAATTTCCCTGATAAGGGCATGAACAAGCTGCAATATTCTATTTATGCCATTGCTTCATTAATGTACCTGTTTAAAAAACAGCGAGACGCCTTTGGCCTATGCCTTTTTTCTGACCAGATAGACTGGATAAGCGGCGTAAAATCCACCACCAGTCACCTGTTTTATTTGTATGCAGCGTTAGAAAAAGCATACCAAACTCCTAAAGAAAACACACCTACCAATATAACCGAAGTGCTGCACCACATAGCACAGGAAGTTCACCAAAGGTCGATGATCATTATTTTTAGCGATATGCTGGAGAATAACATGGGCCCTGAAAAGCTGAATGCTTTATTCGCCGCTATACAGCATTTAAAATATAATAAGCACGAGGTAGTGATATTCAATGTGCACGATAAGCATAAAGAGTTTGATTTTAACTTTGATAACCGCCCGCATCATTTTATTGATATGGAAAGCGGCGACGAAGTTAAAGTACATCCAGGTAAAATCCGTGAATCGTACCGCGCATCGTTAAACGAATACCGCCACGAACTGGAACTAAAATGCGCCCAATACCGCATCGATATTGTTGACGCGCCTATACAGGATAGCTACAATAATGTGCTAAAAGCCTACCTCATTAAAAGAAATAAGATGATTTAGGTTTATGTTAAAAGTTGTAGAGGTTGTAAAGGTTACAACAATTTTAACTACTACAACGTTTACAACATCTATAACCCTTACAACTTACTCCAACAATTTCAACTTAAATAAATCAATTCACTCAACTTAGTGTTACTATTACATAAACGCATAACTTATATATGAGACTTTCTGTTGAACGAAAACCCATAAGAGTAAATCCAGATCCTAAACGTGTAATAGCCCGCTTCTTTTTTAATGGGAATGATCGTGCCAAAGAAGTAATACAGCGTGTAATGGGGATTAGCGAAGAAGATGCTTTTAGTATAGTTTCGCCATTATTACAAGAATATTCAAAGCGTCACCGTAATATTACCCGTGTTTTAAACCGCCATTGCAGCAAATTGAAACCTCTTTTTGCCGAACTCGAAATTGACTTTGATACGCTTACGGTTTATCGCAAATTATTAATGGGGTCTTTTTTTTACACATGAATATTCTATTGAATCTGCTGCGTTTTTTAATCCGTCAATTATTGAAGATCCTGATCAAACCGAATTGGAAGAAGGGCAGCGTCGTGTCATTATGAGTTTTAGGGCAGTAGGCGAGGGGCACATTTCGTCGATTACTTTCCGCAGGGCATTGTTTGATAAATACAATAACATAACTGTAATGCCCGCCGGCAATTATATTGATGAGGCCGAAATTGTGCGTAATGCTGTGTATAACAAAAAACTTTTTTTTGATAAGGCAGCCATCACCCAGATAAATATTGATGTACTGAACGAACTGGAATCAAAGCTTGACCATCATTTTGAATACTCTAACCTGCGCCGCATTATCATCGATTCGCAAAAATTGCAGGAAAGCGATATGAAGAAGCTGGAATATGATAAAGTGCTTTGGTTGGCCGATTCATATTACGAGATCGTTTTTTCATTAGATACTGATATTTCCGACCGAGTAATTTTCCCTATTTCAGAATACGAACGCAAAGGTATTGAAGATGCCCGTTTTGTGGAATTTAAAAGCGAGGACGGTTCCAAAATATACTATGCAACTTACACGGCTTATGATGGCGCGTTAATAATGCCCAAACTGTTGCAAACCAACGATTTTTATAACTTTAAAATAATGCCTTTATATGGTGCAGGGGCACAAAACAAAAACCTGGCGTTGTTCCCGCGTAAAGTAAACGGCAAGTATGTAATGATATCGCGCATTGATGGCTGCAATAACTATATCATGTACTCCGATAAAATAAATATATGGGAAAAGCCTATTTTATTGCAGAAACCCAAGTTTACCTGGGAATTTATACAGATAGGTAATTGCGGGTCGCCCATAGAAACCGAACATGGTTGGGTGGTTATAACTCACGGGGTTGGCCCCATGCGCCGCTATGTGCTGGGCGCAAGTTTGCTAAAACTGGATGACCCGGAAGTAGAAATTGGCCGCTTAAGCGAGCCTTTATTAATACCAAATAGCGATGAACGCGAGGGCTACGTACCTAACGTTATTTATTCCTGCGGATCGATAGTAAACAATGGTAAACTCATTATCCCTTACGGGTTGTCTGACTACTCAACTTCGTTTGCCGAGATAGATATGAACGACCTGGTGAACAAGCTGATTGAAGAAGGCAAAGCGCAAAAAAAGGAAAAGAAAAAAGAAAAAACGGTACTAGCCGAAACCACTAAATAACTACTTTCTGAAAAGTTTACCGCTTATTTCGTATGTATTAAATAGCATACAAAAATAACCCGCCTGTATAGTTCACAACCTTGTATTTACGCCGTAAATGCTGTATTTATAATAAATAGCCTGTTTTGTGATTTGGCATAAGCATTGCAATAGTATTCCTGTCCGCGTATTAAGCTAATAATGTGGTTATTACACGAATAATATATGCAAAAATAATTACAAGAAAATGGATCACTTCAGAGAGATAAAAAACGTGTTAACGTGGCATAACGAAGGTAAGTTTAATGCCGAATTGGTTAATGGCGTTATCACAAAACTTAACTTCTGCGAACCGGGGATGGGCCCTCAAGATGCCGGTAAATGCCTTACGTCAACCAATTATAAATACCTGCAATCTGTGTATACGTCACTCGGCGAATTATTTGCTTTTATTGATGAAGAAAATAAGCGCTTAGGATATAGCTATGCTAAACCTGCCGAAATGCAGCATTACCAGCCCGAAGAAATGGGTGAGGAAACTTACACTATACCATCAGAAACAAAGCTGCGCCCGGTTTTAAATTATGAACATCCGCCCGAATTGGTAGATGCAATTACCGAAAAAATTGAATCGTTAACCGACCTGGCTAATCAACAACAAAATATAGAATTAAGCGCGTGATAATATTTGGCTATAAAGACTTAAATAATCGTCAACCATTTTATCGCACGAAAATTTAGTTGTGGCCCATGTACGGCATTTTTCCCGGTTGATATTTTTTAAGGCATCAACAGCATCCGCAGCTTCGTCAACAGTATTTACTAAAAAGCCCGTTTCTTCGTGTTTAATCAACTCCGGCATCGACCCGCGGTTAAAAGCTATAACGGGTGTGCCGCAAAGCATGGCTTCGGCTACACTTAACCCAAAGGGTTCATCAAAGCTGATGGGGTGCAGCAAAGCAAAGGCATTTCTCAATAACTCATTTCGCTTTTCGGGCCCGGCGCTGCCAACATATACTATTTGTTCATTTAGCTGTGGCTCTATTTTTTCTTTAAAATAATCCTCATCCTGCACAATGCCTGCAATGATCAGTTTACGTTTGCTTTTTTTAGCGATCTCGATCGCCTCGGCAGTACCTTTATGCGGATGTATGCGCCCGAAGTATAAAAGGTAGTCATCAGGCTGCCCATTAAAATCAAAATATTTTGTATCCAGGCCATTATAAACGGTAGCTATGTAATCAAGTTGACTACTGCGGTCCGAATTACTTATAGATACATAATTACCAATGGAATTATATTTTTTATAAACCGGTATTATCTTTTGAGATGAAAACCCATGTATGGTAGTAATCATCGGCGTATTGATTAATGCCGAATAGGTAAGGGGCAAAAAATCAAAGTTGTTATGGATAATATCGAACTCGCCTGCCTTTTCCATCAGGTTACTGATGTGCAGGCATTCCAGCACTTTAGCATCTTGTGTTCGGTCTTCTTCATAACCCATTTCGCAAATGGATTCCAGTTTTCCGGCAGTAACAGAATCGCCGGTGGCAAAAAGAGTCACATCAATGCCGCGCTTAATTAAGCCTTCGGCGATGTTTGATGCAACTTGCTCCCACGGGCCATAATGGCGTGGCGGCGTGCGCCACGCAACAGGCGATAATACCGCTACCCTCATTTGGCAGATTCCAGCCTTTTAGTAGCTACCTTATTATATTCATATTCCAACTCAAAGGCTTTTAACACGGTTAAGTGCGATATTAAGTATGCTAAAGTACTTTCTGCACCCTGGTTACGGTTTATACCCGTTGGTAGCAAACCGTCGCAGCAGCCCTTTGTTTCATGGTCATATAAAGGTGCGCGTAATGTGTTTTCACCTAAGAACCAGCGGTAACACAAAAACATCTTCTCAATATATTCCGGTTTACGGAACGTTTGGTATGCCTGGAAATGCATCAACACCATAGCCATAGTTTCAATAGCTTGCTGATCGAATGTTGGGAATACACCTCCTTTATAATACCAGCCATCATTACCCACCGGACTTAAATAACCGTTAGATAAGGTAACCTTATCTAAAAATGCCATCGTTTTTAAGGCTATTTTTTTAACTTTTTCATTGCCTGTAATTTCACATGAGTGTAACAGTGCCAACGGCAGTATGGCATTGTCATAGGTCATTTTTTCTTCAAACCATTCCCAGTCTTCAGCATGATTGCTTTCGTATGCATCAACCAGTAAGCCGGTAAGTCTTGTCATTTCGTTAACCATGCCTTCATCAGTAGGGAATACACTTAAGTATAATGCTATACCTATCACCGTATTGGCCATTCCCCTTAAATGGTGCAATGCTTTAAAATGCGGGAACGACCGGTGGAATATCTCGGTAGCAAATTCACGGTACGAATTGCTTGAGGTACATCCTATTAAATAACCCAATGCCCAAATGGTACGTCCAAATGAATCTTCTGATCCCACCTCATCCAAATACTGGCGGTTAAAGCTTAAAAAATTCCTGAAGTTACCATCATCAGTTTGCATATAGTGGATGTAGCTTAAATATATCGGCAAAAGCTCAAATGCATCCTTACTGTTATTACGCTCGTAAGCCATTAACGCCATAATTAATGCACGGGCGTTATCATCCAGGCAATAACCCTCTTTTAAGTTGGGGATGCCATATTTGGCGTGTTGAACAATCCCGGTATCATCTGTTAAACGCATTACATGCGTTAAGCTGAATTTTGGCATTATCTCAGGGTCAACAATACTGTTTTTTAGTATCTTGTCTCTATAATCGTGGTCGTAGCAGGCTTCCTGGGCAACCTTAATATATTCGGCACCTATAACAGGCCAGCGTAAATGTAGTCCGTATTCGTAAGCGTTTTCTTTTAATTCCTTTAATACCTCATCCTCATTTAGCAGTTCTATAATCGTATTTGCCAATTCTTCAGAATCTTTAAAATCGAATAATCTGCCCCGGTTATGTGCCAGTAATTCCTGTGCATGCCAGTAAGGTGTTGATACCACAGCTGCACCCGCACCAACAGCGTATGATAGCGTACCACTGGTTATTTGCGCCTCGTTTAAATATGGTGTAACGTAAACCTCGCAGGCGGTAAGGTATTGTATCAGTTCTTCTTCGGCAACAAACTTGTTAATGAAGCTTAAATTTTGCGACACGCCTAACTGTGCCGCCAAAGTTTTTAAATGATCCCTGTATTCCTCGCCCGAGCTTTTTATAACTCCCGGATGCGTATTACCCAATACCACGTACATTACATCGGGATGTTGTTCAACTATTTTAGGCAATGCCCTAACCACGGTTTCCAATCCTTTGTTGCGGCTTATTAAGCCAAAGGTTAGCAACACCCGGCGATTTTTAAACTGGCTTAAACTGCTAACCGGGTTAACTTCCGGCGCTTCTAGGTCTGGTACGCCATGTTCTATTATTTGTATTTTCTCAACAGGTATATCATATATCTCGGTCAAAAATTCAACCGCGCGCTGGCTCATCACAATTATTTTTGATGACTGCTCGGCAATCTCCCTTAAAATAATGCGCTGCACATAGCTTGGATCTTTCAATACCGTATGCAAAATGGTTAATAATGGTTTTTCCAGGCGGTTGATGAATGGAAGGATATAAATGCCGCTTTCGCCGCCATAAATTCCAAACTCATGCTCTAATATGCAAACATCAGCAGTACTTGTATTGATATAATTAGCTGCGCGGATATAATCTTTCTGATGGTTTTGACGAATGATGTATTTAACCTCTTCAGGATATTCATACTCGTTGATATTTTCCGAATCAGTTAACGCCACTACAAAATCACCTTTTAACAGGTTCTCCCTTTCAGGGAAATTAGTTGCAATAGCTTTTACAAGATTTTGATTAAAAGTAGCAATGCCGCATTCGCGGGGCGGATAGGTTGATATATATGCGATTTTCATATTACGGATATGGTAGAGTCAGTATTATTAGTTGTATAGTGCAATGACTTAAAAAAAGTGCAGGAAACGGCTCTATAACTGCGTTTACACCCTGAAAAGGCACTTTTTTAACTATTTATAACCTTAAGGACATAAACCATACCAATTAAACCCGAAACAGATTTATTAACTATTATTTAATGAAAAGTTGATGAATTTCTGACACATAGGTCATAAATGTAGGTAGTTTTCAAGGCATGAAGTTGAAAAATGTCCTTTTAAAAGAACCTTTAATGATGATCGTAGTATTCAATTGCCTCCAGTATTACTGTACAGGCATTTTTTATTTCTTTGTGGGTTATGATTAATGGCGGTGCTATGCGCATGGCATTGCTGCAATGTAAAAACCAGTCTACTATTACGCCATTTTCAATGCAGCGGTCTATTATTTTTTTATTGAGATCGAAGTTTTCAAATTCTAATGCCAGCATTAACCCTTTGCCGCGTACTTCTTTTATAGCCGGGTGTATTAACAGGCTGCGCATTAGTTCTTCTTGTGCGGCTACGCTATCAACTAAATGTTCATCCAGTAAAACTTCCAATGCTGCCAAGCCTGCCGCACAGCATACCGGGTGCCCGCCAAAAGTGGTTATATGGCCCAATATCGGGTTGTCTTTTAATGCATCCATTATCACGTTTGATGATATAAACGCGCCAACAGGCATGCCGCCACCCAATGCTTTTGCCAAAAGCAATATATCAGGCTCAATGCCAAAATGCTCAAACGCGAAAAGCTTGCCGGTACGTCCAAAGGCGGCTTGTATCTCATCTAATATTAATAGGGCGCCTGTTTCATTACATCGCGTCTTTAAAGCTTGCATATAGGCCAAATCGGGCACACGAATACCTGCCTCGCCCTGTATCGTTTCAATAATAACACAAGCGGTTTCTTTGGTGATGAATTGCAGGTCGTCTATTTCATTAAAACGGATAAAATTTACCCCCGGTAATAATGGGCGGTAAGCCTGCTTGTATTCCTCGTTACCCATAACGCTTAAAGCGCCTTGTGTACTGCCATGATACGAGTTATGGAATGCAATTATTTGCTGCCTTCCGGTAAAGCGTTTAACAAGCTTTAAAGCGCCTTCAACGGCTTCAGCGCCCGAGTTTGTAAAATAAACCGACTGTAAATTGGCAGGTAGTATTGAAATTAGCTTTTCGGCAAAGCGTACCTGCGGTGTTTGTACATATTCGCCATAAACCATCAGGTGCATGTATTTATCAACCTGGTCTTTTATCGCCTTAATTACATATGGATTGCCGTGCCCAAGGTTACTTACCCCAATGCCCGATATCAGGTCGATATAGGCTTTCCCCTGTTTATCGTATAAATAAATTCCTTCTGCCCGTTCAAATTCAAGCAGCAGCGGAAAGTTGGTTGTTTGCGCGTTATTGGCTAAAAAAAGCTGGCGAAGGGTTAACATGGGGTAAAAATACTAAAGGCTTGCCACTTTACACGGTAAGCCTTTGGTATTATTTTTATCTGTTATTGCCTATTGCTGCATCGGGGCCATTTGCCCTTTTTTCTTTTAATTCGTGAAGCATAATATCATTAAATGTGCGTTCACTTTTAAAAATAAGGCTCACTTTTTCAGGGGGCATTATCTTCAAAAATTGATCGGTGTATTTCTTGTGTACAGCAACCAATTGCGCTTCGTAGTCTAATTCCTTGTTTACCTGGTCGGCACCGTTTGCTTGCGCATCAGAGTTATTTAGTCGTTTTAATATCATTACCGCATGATCTTCTCGTTCATAGTTGCGATAAATTACCTGGAACCTAAGCGTTTGTTCTGGCGATAGCGCCAATTGTTTACTTATATACTCCAGCTTAATTTGAGGAATGGATTTAGGCCTTACGCCGGGAGCCTGATTTACCGGTGGCCCCATGCGGCGGCCCTGTGCAAAACCGGCTTGGCTAATGCATACTATTGCTGCAATAACAAAAATATATTTCCCAAAACTGGTAGCCATGTTTTATTTCTGAATACTGTTTGTGTAATCCTGTAAGGCTGCATTCAAATTAGGGTCGTCTGCCTTTTCAGCATCAAGTGTTACCGAATGTTGTGTATCATCTGCATTTAGCTCCAGGTAGTTTTGAATGTCATCAGCAGGTACGTTGATTAACTCTTTATGTAAAAATGAACGCTGGTGAACAGCTTCAGGCGAAAATACCTGCCTTACTAAAAAGCCAGTGCCTACCATAACCATTAAACATGCTGCAGTAGCATATTTAAACGCGGTCGATGACATAAACCTGATAACCGCACCTTTACGTTTTACAACGTCCTGGTGGTTAACGGTTTTATTTAGTATGTCTTTATTTAGCTTGTTAAAGTAATTTTCGGGAACGGTGAAGGTATCGGCTGTTTCTGCTAATGCTTCTTCAACAAATACACGGCTGCTTATTTGACTAGCCAATTCCTCAAAATAATTTTCAGGAACGGTAAAAGCTGTATGTTCTGTATTTAAAGCTTCCTCAACAACAACTCTGCTGCTTATTTGGCTGTTTAAATCCTCGAAATAATTTTCAGGAACAGTAAAGCCGGCGTTTTCGCCTAAAACCTTTTCAATAGCAATGCGGCTTTGAATATTGCCGTTTAATTCCTCAAAATAATTTTCAGGAACCGTAAAGCCTGCATTCTCGCCTAAAACTTTTTCAATATTAACACGGCTTTGTATATTGGTATTCAATTCTTCAAAGTAATTGGCAGGCACCGTAAAACCGTCCGAAGCCATTTTATCCTTTAATTCACTTAACCTAATGCTTGCAGTAATGCGCTCACTCAACCCGTCAAAATAGCCAACGGGCACTGTAAACGGGTTGTTTTTATCAACCTGTTTAAGCGCTGTATACTCGTTCAGCCATTCCTTATTTTCTATATCGCTCGTCATGATTACTTATAGATACATTTTAAGCTAAAAGGTTTAATAATTTCATTAAAATTTCATAAAAATTAATCGCCCGCCAATAAAAACGTTTCTATTTTTTTAACTGCCAAATGAAATGAAGCTTTTAACGCACCCACACTGGTACCCAACACCTGCGATATTTCTTCATACTTCATGTCCTCATAATATTTCATGTTGAACACCAGTTTTTGCTTTTCGGGCAAAGTTAATAAAGCCTGTTGTAATTTCCGTTGTATCTGGTCGCCGGTAAAGTAAGACGATTCTGACAAGGTATCTGCCAGCTCATAATCTACATCATCCAGCGAGATATTGTTCTTTTGTTTCTTTTTGTTCAGAAAAGTGATGCATTCATTAGTGGCAATGCGGTACATCCAGGTGTATAGTTGCGCATCGCTTCTAAAACCCGGCAAATTTTTCCAAACTTTAACAAATACGTCCTGCGACAGGTCGTCGGCATCATCATGGTCAATAACCATACGGCGTATATGCCAATATATTTTTTGCTGGTATTTAGCCAATAAAAGGTTAAAAGCCTCGTTCCGGGTTTTTTCGTCCTGGAACTTTCTTAATATTTCTTCATCCTCAACGTGTGTTGACATGCAGTTTTTGTTAGTTAGGAATTGACCGAACGACTTATTGTCGCTCAATCAACCGCTAAAATAATATATTTTAGTTATAGTAGTACATCAAGCACTTGCTGCGACGATGCTTTGGTATCTACTTTATCAATTATTTTTTGGATAATGCCATCGCCATTTATAATAAAAGTAGTGCGGGCAGTACCCATATATTTTTTGCCGTACATATTTTTCTCAATCCATACGCCATAAGCCTCCACAATTTCTTTACCCGTATCTGCAATAAGCGGGAACGGCAGGTTAAACTTTTTCTCGAATTTTTTATGCGATTTTTCATCATCGGTACTTACACCAATTACTTCAAATCCTTTACCAATTAACGATTGATAATTATCCCTAAAATCGCAAGCCTCTAATGTGCAACCCGGGGTATCATCCTTTGGATAAAAATAAAGGATAACAGTTTTGCCCCTAAAATCAGATAGGGAAACCGTTTTGCCATTTTGATCGTTCGCGGTAAAATCGGGGGCTTTATCGCCTTCTTTAAGTGTTGCCATTACCTGTAAAAATCTGCTGTATATTGTGAAAAATTGTCCTTGTTATCGCTAGCTGTCAACTCAAAAGTATGCTTACCTGATGTTATACTACTATCAAAGGTATAACTTAAAACCTTGGTTTTATAATCCCATTCCATCAAAACCCATTTGCCATCAACTTTACCGTTGTAAGTTTTTATGCCCGATAGATTATCGCTGATCTTCATCTTTATTTTATCCAGCTTAGCCATGTTTTTGCCGTTAAGGATATTTACAGGCGTTATGCGTGGCGGTATGGTATCAAGCATAATATAAAAATCGCCAAACCATTTTGCCTGCCCTTTAACAAAGCCGTTATTATAAACTATAGTATCGCACACGCCATTTGAGCTTGCAATAACGGCTTTGTCGGCATATTTGCCTAAATCGCGATCTGGCTTTATCCATATAAAATACCTGTCGTGAATTGGTGTAAAACGGTTATGGATATGATGTACCTGCGAAAAAGCCGCCGCCGGCATTGGCGAAGCTGAATACATAAAATCCAGGTCGTCATATAAATTTCCCTGCGGGATCATCACCTTAACGCTGCCATTATCAAATTCATTCTTCTGATTATAACGGAACAAAGTACCCGGCGATTTAATGATAGCCGTAGAATGCTCCAAACGCTGCGATCTTACTTTGAGCGATAGGGTAGAGGTATTACCTGCAACGTCTTTTACCACGTACTCAACATCATGCACCGCATCATCATCAAAATTGATAATTCCCCGGTTTATAGACTGCGGATACAATGATATTTTATTGCCCGGCAAAATAAAGCACTTCTGCATAAAACGCGCATTTAACTGGTAGGCAGGGTAATCGATATACGCATTAACGGCATGGGTTTCATCAAACGCGAACCGCTCGGCAGCATAGGTATAAACCGTTTTACCGTCTAACCTTAACTCCAGCGAATAAATGCCATTGGGATTAGCCGATGCGCTGTTCTTATCATTTGCGCCAATACCAAAACCAATATCGCCGCTTAAAGTGATAACTCCTGGTTTAAGTAAATGATATTTACCTGCGCTGCCCACAACCTTTAAAAACTCGTGGCCGGTTTTTTCGCTGAATGGCTTTCTATTCAAATGATAAATGCCGATGGAAGTAATAGTGGGCGGTACCAAATCAGGAATGGTTATGCCCCAAAGCTGCGGGTTTATAGTTTCTTCGGTTTTGGTATCACGTATCTCAAAATGCAAATGAGGCCCTGCCACTGCACCTGTGGCGCCCGATAGGGAAATAACATCGCCTTGCTTAACTTTTATTTGCCCCGGTGGTAAGTTAAAGTCAACAACAAATAGCTGGTGCTGGTACTGATAGTCGCGCAATGCCTTGGCTATTTGCTCATTAAAGCTAGTATTGTGCATATAAACCGTAGTATAGCCATTGGGGTGGGTTAAATAAACGGTATTGCCACCACCGCCAAATTGTACCCGCACACGCGATACATAACCATCGGCAGCGGCATGTACGGGGTAGCCCGGGCGTTGGTTGGTCCTAAAATCTAATCCGGCATGAAAGTGCATCGCCCTTAACTCAGCAAATCCACCGGCAATACTAGGCGACAAGTCAAGCGGATACCTGAAATAGCCCTTTGGATATTGCCTGCTTTGAATAGTGCCCTGTGCGTTTGCAGAAATATATAAACAGAAAACAGAAAGAAAAATAAGCAGATGTTTATTCATAATGGTAGAATATAAGTATTAGCCACAAATTAAAAGTCTTCCCGCCAGCTGGCGGAGAAGATTTAGAGTGGACTCTTACTTAACACTAAAATCAAGCATTTTGTGATTTTCTAAATAACCTTCCAGCCTGTCGCCAATATTTACCTTGGCAACACCTGCGGGTGTCCCGGTATAAATCAGGTCGCCTTTTTTTAGTGTGATGTATTTTGATACAAAGGCAATAATGAATTCAAAGCTAAAAAGAAGATCTTTAGTATTACCTGTTTGGCGGTTTTCTCCGTTAACATCCAGCTTGAAATTTATATTATACAGGTCAGGAAACTGCGATTTCGGCACAAAGCTGCTTATCGGCGCCGAACCGTCAAAGCCTTTTGCAAGCTCCCAGGGCAGGCCTTTTTCTTTATGTTTGGTTTGAATATCGCGGGCGGTAAAGTCAACACCTAAAGCAATTTCATCAAAATAATCGGCCGCAAACTTTTCGTTAATATGCTTGCCTTCTTTGCAAACCTTTAATACAATTTCAATTTCGTGGTGTATATCTTCAGAAAAATCAGGATGATAAAATGGTTTGTTATCTTTTAGCAGCGCAGTGTCTGGCTTCATAAAAATTACCGGTGTACCAACGGGTACCGGGTTATTTAATTCTTTAGCGTGTTCGGCATAGTTACGGCCAACGGCAATTATTTTCATGGATTAATGAGTGTATGTGTGATTGAGTGAATTAGTGAATAGTGTATTGAATGAATAAGTTTACAAAGTTATCAGAATGAATAAATAAATTGCATTCAATAAACAAAGCTGAATTAAACAATAATTCACTCATTCAAAACTCACTGATTCACTAATTATAGGATGGAGATTCGCCTAATTACGGTTTCGCCGCCGGCAACTACGTGGATAAAATAAAACCCTTTGGCTATGTTGTTATTTTTAATAGAGCAAGGAAAGGTATATTCGCCGGCCTCAACGTTTTTTGAAGATAATGTGGCTACGTTGTTACCTAATATATCCTTCAGTTTTATATTTACCGTTGAATTGCGTGATACACTGTATTTAATATTTATCTGGTCGGTAGCAGGATTAGGATATACTTCTACATTGCTTAATAGCTTATCGCCGGGTTGAACTATGTTAACTTTCGTAGTTGAGATAACTCCGGGTTTAATAGGTGGAAACGCTAAACTTAACAGGCTTTTCTTCTTTGGCTTTTTGGCGCCCAAATAATAACTAAGAGTATCGGGCTTTATAACAGTTTGCGGACTAAAGGCAAAGGCATAGTTAATTGATATTGCTAGTGCAATTATCAGTATCCATGAAAAGGAATAAGTAAAATTTTGCCTCATGCTTTATTATTAGTACAAAAGTATAAATAAACCATCCATCAAATCCTATACAATATCCGATTAATTAAAGTTTTAACAAAATTTAACAAAATGTGGTTTTATATGTTGCACTTTTGATTCTTGTACGTTTATTACTTGGTTAAGTTGTAAACCAATAATTTTAATACTTTTGCATTTTTAATCATAACAGTGTCAAATCATAAAGATCTGCAAAAACTGACAGGCGCCGGCTTGTTGATCAGTTTAGGAATTATCTACGGCGATATTGGTACATCACCACTATACGTTTTCAAAGCAATTGTTGGCCAGCAAAGCATTTCAGAGTTATTGATACTTGGAGGGGTTTCCCTTATATTCTGGACACTTACCCTGCAAACCACTTTAAAATATGTGGTAATAACATTACGTGCAGACAATAAGGGCGAGGGTGGCATATTCTCTTTATTCTCGTTAGTGCGTCGTAAGGCAAAATGGTTAATTGTACCTGCCGTTGTTGGCGGTTGCGCCCTGTTGGCCGATGGTATTATTACGCCACCAATCACCATATCATCTGCAATTGAAGGTTTAGAGTCGTCTATACCGCACCTGCATACGGTGCCAATTGTAATTGCCATTATTGCTGCGTTATTTGTTATTCAGCAGTTTGGTACATCGCTGGTAGGCAAAGCGTTTGGGCCTATTATGTTTTTATGGTTTACCATGATGGGGGTTTTAGGTATCAGCTATATTGTACAGGATCCCACCATTATAAAGGCTTTAAACCCATATTATGCCTATAAATTATTAAGCAGTAACCTGCTTAGTAATAATCCGCAAAATGCACTGATCATATTGGGTGCGGTATTCCTGTGTACTACGGGTGCTGAAGCTTTATACTCCGACTTAGGCCATTGCGGCCGAAAGAATATACAGGCAAGCTGGGTGTATGTAAAATGCTGTTTGGTGCTTAATTATTTGGGACAGGCAGTTTGGTTGTTACAACATAACGGGCAGGTGATGAACCTTAACCTGCAAAACCCTTTTTATACTATAATGCCTGCGTGGTTCCTGAATTTTGGTATTGGCATAGCAACAATAGCCGCTATTATAGCCAGCCAGGCGTTAATTTCAGGTTCATTTACGCTGATAGCAGAAGCGGTAAGGTTAAACTTATGGCCCAAAGTAAAAATAAACTACCCGTCTGAACAAAAGGGCCAATTATACGTACCCAGCGTTAACTGGTTGTTATGCGCCGGATGTATAGGGGTGGTATTATTATTCAAACATTCCGACAAAATGGAAGCGGCCTACGGTTTAAGTATCACCGTAGCCATGTTAATGACAACCATACTGGTATCTAAATTCCTGAAAAAGAAAAAATTCCCCAATTATATTGTTACTATTTTCCTGGTAGTTTACCTTATCATTGAAGGTACATTCCTGTCAGGTAACCTGGTTAAATTTGTACACGGCGGCTGGTTTACGTTAAGCATAGGGTTTGTATTGTTCATGATTATGTGGACATGGCATACCGCACGCAAGATCAGGAACCGTTACGTGAAATTTATTGCTATTGAAGATTATTACAGCATAATAAATGAATTAAGCGAAGACGAAAGCGTACCTAAATATGCTTCGCAACTGGTGTATTTAACCAGCGCTAATTTCGACTCGGAAATTGAATCGAAAATAGTCTACTCCATACTGCAAAAACAACCCAAACGTGCCGATGTTTACTGGCTGGTACACGTTGATGTGGTTGATGAGCCGTACAAAAAAGAATACGAGGTGAATTTCCTGGTACCTAATAAACTGATAAGGGTCGATTTTAAATTAGGTTTCCGCGTTGAACAACAGATAAACTTACTGTTCAGGAAAGTTGTAGAGGACTTGGTTAAAAATGGCGAGGTAAATATTACAAGTACATATAAATCATTAAACAAACATAAAATTGTAGGCGATTTTAGGTTTGTGGTGATAGAAAAAGTAATATCGCGCTCTCATAACCTGTCTTTTTATGAGCGCTTTATAATGATATTCTATGCGCAATTAAAAAGGGTAAGTTTATCAGAAGAACGCGGTTTTGGACTCGACCTAAGCTTTGTTACGGTTGAAAAGGTTCCGCTTATGCTTGCAGATCCGGAGACGGTAGAAATAACAAGGGTTGCCCCATCATCGGCACAGTAATACACTCCAAATAATTACATCTCTGTCCAAGAAGAGATGTACTGATGTTGCGAGTCGTAGGCAGGTATAGAATTATTAATTGCCATGTTAAATTAATATAAACACAATATTTCTTCAAATTGTTATATCATTTTTGAATTTGGTGATAATAGCTTATGAAAAAGATTTTGTGTGCCTTATTTTGTATCCTTTCAATTGAAGCCAATGCCCAGCAAAAAAAGCTTGGCGATACGATAAAGAAGGATCTTTTAACCGCTCCTGATACGGTAAAGCACTTGCATAGCAAGGCATTGGCGCTTGTTCCGCCTGCTATTTTAATATCTTATGGCGCGTTATCGTTTGCCGTAAAACCTATTCGTAACTTCGATTACTATGTTCATGGCGAAACAAATAAAACTGACGCCACTTTCCATAGCACCGCCGAAAGCTACTTTCAATTTGCTCCTATTGCAATTACATATGGATTGAACATGGTTGGCATTGAAGGTAAAAACCGTTTTATTGACCGCACCGCACTGCTCGGGTTATCGGGTGGAATATTGGGTGTTGTTGATTATGGGTTAAAAAAAACTACACATCGCCTGAGGCCCAATAATGAAGACTATTTATCTTTCCCTTCGGGCCACACGTCTACCGCGTTTTTAGGCGCCGAGTTTTTAGCGCAGGAGTATTCCGGTAAATCGGTATGGTATGGTATAGCAGGGTATACCATTGCAGCCACAACAGGTGTTTTTCGGTTGTATAATCGCGACCACTGGTTTAGCGATGTAATTGCCGGTGCAGGGTTTGGCATCATTTCAACCAAAGCAGCCTATTTGGTTTACCCTTATATCCGCAACGCGCTAACACATAAAGATAAAAAAGGGAGGTCGACACTGGTAATGCCATTATACCAGGATGGCGCCGTGGGGTTATCATTTGCTAAACAATTGTAGACGTCTTCAAATTTTCTTCAATATTAAGCCCTTATATTTATAGACATGAAACTTCTTATTGTGGAAGACGAGCAGGGCTTGCGCGAAAGTATTGAACGCTATTTTACTGAGGTAGGTATAATATGCGAGAGTTGTGCCGATTTACGTACGGCCATTCATAAAACCAGCCTTTATCAATATGATTGTATATTGCTGGATATTGGCCTGGGCGATGGCGAAGGATTTACTTTACTAGAGCATTTAAAATCAACTGGGAAAAATGAAGGCATATTAATTATTTCGGCACGCAACTCGTTGGATGATAAAATAAAGGGGCTTAACTTAGGTGCCGATGATTACCTCACCAAACCTTTTCATTTAGCTGAGCTAAAGGCACGGGTATCCGCCATATTCAGGCGAAAGGCTTTTCACACTAATAACATTTTAAAGTACGAGGAGATAAGCATAAACCTGCCTGCACGAGAAGTAGAGGTAAATTCAATACCTATTGTGCTTACCCGTAAGGAATATGATATGCTACTTTATTTTATAGCCAACAAAGGCAAGGTAATATCTAAAAACGCTATAGCCGAACATTTATGGGGCGATGAAATTGATTTAATAGATAGTTTTGATTTTATTTACACCCATATTAAAAATATCCGTAAAAAGTTAATGGACGCAGCCCAAAAAGATTATATACGGTCTGTTTACGGGGTAGGTTATAAGTTTTTATAATATGAAGCTATCTACGCAATACAGCAAGGTTAATCTTATCGTCGCTATTTCGGTGCTGTTTATTGCGGGTATTGTGTACTATACCACTATAAGCTACATAGCCAACGACCAGTTGGACACCAGCCTGTCTGAAGAAATTGTTGAGGTAACAGATTATGTCAAAACCAATCAGCAATTACCCAAGCCATTTGATTTTGACGAAGATCAAACCACCTTCGTAAAAACTAATCAACTGGAAATTAAAAGAAAATTCTTCGATACTTTATACTGCAATCCCAGAGAGAAAGGCTGTGAGTCGGGCAGAGCAATAATAGGACTTGTTACTTTAAAAGGCGTAAATTATAAAGTAGTTGTAGTAGAATCAAAAGAAGCTACCGAGAATTTAATACAGCTTATTACACTTATAACCATTGTACTAATAGCTATTTTATTGATTGTATTAGTAATTACCAATAGGTATATTTTAGATAGATTGTGGAAACCATTTTATAATACGCTACGTCAATTAAAGGCTTTTACCATAACCGATATAGAACTTAACCTTGATGAAACTAAGATCGATGAATTTAAAGAGTTGAACAGTGCGGTTCTAAGCATGTCATCGCGGGTAAAAAACGATTATCAAAACCTGAAAACATTTACGGAGAACGCCTCGCACGAGATGATGACACCCATAGCGGTTATCACTTCAAAGTTAGATACGTTGATCCAGGATGAAACGCTAAAGTCAGATCAGTATGCGCAAATAAATGATATTTATGCAGCTACCAATAAGCTTTCGCGCTTAAATCAATCGCTATTGCTATTGGTTAAAATAGAAAACGACCTGGTACAGGATAACGCGGTGCTAAATTTAAAAGAGATCATTCTTGAAAAGCTACATCAATTTAACGAACTCATTCAAAATAAGAATATAGGCGTTATACATACGCTTGCGGATAAAGAAATAACGGCAAGTAAATATCTTATTGATATTTTGATCAACAATCTTTTTAACAATGCCATTCGCCATAATAACGCTTATGGTACCATCCGCATATATCTTACCAATAAACAGTTAGTATTTCAAAACACCGGCGATGAACAACCACTTAACCCTAACGGGATATTTGAACGCTTTCAGAAGGGTAAAAATTCAGAAGGCACCGGCTTGGGTTTAACCATAGCTAAAAATATTTGTAGCCAGTATAACTTTAAACTAAGCTATTATTTTGAAGACCCGCTGCATACTTTTCAAATAGAGTTTTAATTTTTATTAATTGTAACGGCCCTTTCGCTGAGGATCTTCCAGAAACAAGGACAGGAATATTTTCTGCTCAGTTCTTACAGAATAAATCCCGGGCAGGTTTTTTAAGTACCGGTCGTCAAAATAAATAAAATGCTCAAAACCTAGACTTATTTTCTTAGTCACATTAAAGGTAATGCGCGGTTTTAAGATGCTTATATTGTTGTTGCCTGGTTGCCCGAAATAGGTATGCAAAAAGAAATAATAGTAAACAAATGATGCACTGGCAACACTTCCCAAATTAAGCGTAGTTTCAAATTTAGTTTCAAAACCATCGCCGTAAGTGTAATCTCTAAATTGGGTTGTATCCGGTCCAAAACGCGTACTGTTTCCGGCTAATGGTATAAACGCCAAATGTGCGTTGGTATAAAGCGTGGTTTTATCGTCGATAGCGTATTTTGTAAAAATACCGCCGCCAAAGCCTAACGCGCCCAGTTCAAAGGTTTTATTGTCCCAATAATCATCATATTGAAACAACCCGTATAACATAGAAAGATCACCTGCCTTGTAGTTGTCGCCAACTAAAATGCCATAGCCCGTCAAATTATCGAGTAATTTCCTGCCTGAACCAAAACTAAATTCCGTACGGAGTTTAAAGAAATCAAATGGTTTTTTGTAAGTCTCCTCAAACGGGTTTCCATAATCAAACTGAAAATTAAGGAGCGCCTCTGTGGGACCTTCCCCAAACACTGTTTTGTTACCGGTATTTATTTTATGCATACCTGCAGAAATGGTAATGTTTAATGGCTCTTTCTGATAAACTTCTTTGGTTGTATGTCGGAATGATTTTCCTTGTAATAAGCGATTCAACCCACGTTCAGGATCAATAAGCCCGGCAAAAATTTCCCTAAAAACGCGTTCGCTTCCTGTTGTGCGGTCATCTAAAATATTTGAGCTTAACCTGTAAAACATCTCGCCCAAAAGCGCACCATTAAGTGAAGTGTTTATCAGATCATTATAAGAAGGGCGCGTGGTTTCGCCAAAATATTCCCACATCAAACTACCTGTTGCTGCAAATGGAATAGATTCAAAATAATTATAACCCTGCGAACGCGCCGCATTAAAATACATTGACCCCGTATATGGGTGAGCAAAAAAATTGATACCAAAGCGGTCCGAATCCCATTCCCAGCCTTTTTGTATATTATATTTCCAGCTTGCAGGACCTATGTTTGAAAAATCTTCTTTAAGTATATACTTGTCCATCGACCAAGTAAATACATTCGTCCCAAAAACTTCAATTAATGGCTTCCACACGGGGTATCGTTTGTTGAGCTCTTTATCGTCATTTAAAAGATCGCCATATTTATTTTGAATAGTAGTATCAATAAGCGGGCTCTTTTTTTTAGGCTCGCCTGCGGCCGAGTCAGAAAGAAGTTGTGTTTTTACTTGTTTTATTTCCTTAATTTGTTGCTTTGGCGGACCTTGCCCGGGAATTATACTGTCAATCCGTGGCTTTTGTGCAAACAGGTTGGTTGAAAGTAGCAGGGCTAAAAATAATAAGGTAGTCGTCTTAAATTTACTTTCGGAAGGGAAAAAAGCCGATAAAATAATTTTGATCGAGCTAATGGGGTATAAGCTTATCATAGGGTAGTTAATTGATTATTATTATAACTAACTAATACCCAAAAGTGTTTTAACTAAGCTAATAGCGGTTATTTATATTTGATTTTATAGCCCAATATCACCGCTGCAAATAGGGTAGTGATAGTGTTGGCAACTATCATTGGCCAGCTAAGAATTAGTACTCCATAAATAAGCCAGAATGTAGTGCCGCAGGTAAATATGGCATACATAGCTAATGAAATACCCGAAGTGTCTTTACTTTTGATAGTTTTAAAGGCTTGCGGCAAAAATGAAAAGGTAGTACAAAAAGCGGCCATAAAGCCAATGATCTCGATATAATTCATTGTGACAATGTGCAAATGTGCGGATATGCAAAGGTGCGCAAAAGACGGGAAGTCCGAAAGACGGAAAGTCTGAAAAGTAATTCTAATTAGGCAAACCTACCTACTTTCTGTCTTTCGGACTGTTTCACATTTACTACTCTTTGCCCAGCTTGCTGTTTTTATAGCTATAAGTAAAGTAAATAACCAAACCTATTATCAGCCATATTAAAAAGCGCAGCCAATTGGTATAGCCAAGTTCGGTCATTAAATAAAAGCAGCTTAGCAGGCCTAATACAGGTATTAACGAGAGTTTTTTAATAAAGGCTAAAACTGTAAGCGTTGCCGATAATATAATGAATAAAAAGTAAGGGAAATTTTCGTGGGCGTTAACGCCCGAAAATAGACCAAGCATTGGTTTCCAAAAAAATACAATACCAACTATAAATACCGCAGGCGCTATCCATTGCGAGTTGATATAGGGCAGGTGGAACTTTCCTTTGTGTGCTGCCTCGCGCGGTAATAATAATACGCCGCCGCATACCAATACAAAGGCAAATAAAGTGCCTATGCTGGTTAAGTCCGTTACTTCGGTCAAATTCATGAACAGGGCAGGTATCGCCACTACAAAACCGGTTACAATAGTAGCGAATGATGGCGTATTGTATTTAGGGTGGATACGCGAAAAAGCCTTCGGCAATAAACCATCACGACTCATGCTCATCCATATACGTGGTTGCCCTAACTGGAATATCAACAGTACACTAGCGGTAGCAATTACCGCGCTGATGGAAATAATATAACTAATATTCTCCAGGTGTATCTTATGGAAAACAAATGCCAGCGGATCGCCAACATTCAATTCTTTATAGCTTACCATACCGGTAAGTACCAATGCTATCAGGATATATAGTACCGTGCAGATAATTAATGAATAGATCATCCCGCGCGGTAAATCGCGCTGTGGGTTTTCACATTCCTCAGCAGTGGTCGATATAGCGTCAAACCCAATATAGGCAAAAAATACACCCGATACTCCTTTCATCACTCCTCTGAAACCATTTGGCAAAAATGGGTGCCAGTTGGCAGGTGTAACATAAAAAAAGCCGATGACGATAACCGCTAACACAATGGCGATTTTTAAATACACCATGGCGTTGGTAGCCTTTTTAGTTTCGCGTATGCCAATATAAACCAGCCAGGTAATCGCTATTACAATTGCCAACGCAGGCAAATTTGCTATGAATTTAAAACTGTCAAAACCGGGTGCTGTATTCCATGCAATGGCACCTTGCTTAATGGCATCGGTGATATCGGCCACATGGCCGCTAGCAGTTAATTGCTGTAATGACTCATGCGCCCTTAATGCCGAAACATAGTCCATGGTAAGATAAACCGGCATATGAATATTAAACCCTTCTAACAGGTTAACAAAATAAGTACTCCATGATATGGCTACGGCTATGTTACCAATAGCGTATTCCATTAATAAATCCCAGCCAATTATCCAGGCTATCAGCTCGCCAAAGGATGCGTAGGCATAAGTATAAGCACTGCCCGCAACCGGTATGCGCGAGGCGAACTCAGCATAACATAAGGCCGAAAAACCGCATGTAATCGCGGTAATAATAAATAAAATAGTAACGCCCGGTCCGCCATCAAATGAGGCAATGCCGATGGTTGAAAATATGCCCGCGCCTACAACGGCGGCAATGCCCATCAGCGTAAGGTCGCGTACGTTTAGTTCTTTTTTAAGATGCGGGTCTGACCTATGCTCGCCATCGCTAAAGCCGCTGGCAACATCAGCTAATATTTTATCTATCGATTTTTTACGAAATATACTTTTAGACATTCAATTGGATTGTTTGGCCGGAACCAAACATAATGAATTTTTTGCAATCAATAACCTTATGCTTATTTTGCAGCCATGAATAAAGGGATAAAAGGTGTTTTGTATGATGTACGGTTTTTCTTGATCCCTTATGCGTTGATATTGGCTGCCTGTTTATTTATAAAACTTAATTTCACTAAAGAAGAGATCTACTTTGCTGTAAACACCCGCCACAGCGATTGGCAGGATACTATAATGCCCTACGTTACCGATATTGGCAACGGATGGACGACAGTTATTTTATTAGCCATAATGCTCATATTCAGCTATCGAAAAGCTTTTTTGCTGGCAAGCGCCTATGCTTTAACATCTTTATCTGTACAAGGGGTAAAATTTATATTTGATGCGCCTCGCCCTAAACTATATTTTGCCAATCATTTGAAAGGTATATATTTTGTAAAAGGCGTCGATCAGTTAAGTTTTCACAGCTTCCCTTCGGGTCATACAGTAACTGCCTTTTCCACATCTATGGTTATTCTTTACTTCCTTAAAAATAAAAAATGGGGTTTTTTATTGCTGATAGTCGCCTGTTGTGTCGGCTATTCCCGCGCGTACCTAAGCCAGCATTTTTTTGAGGACGTAACCGTAGGCTCTATGTTTGGCTTTATTTTAACTTTGATATGGATCTACTGGATAGACACCAAAAAATTCCTGCACACCAAAGGGTGGAATGAGGGGTTGATAAACTTTTTGTAGCCACCCAATAACCGCGCGTCTTTGCGAGGAACGAAGCGATCTCTGCACACGCAAATCAACTAAACGTAAATATTAAAAAAGGAATAAAGCATGCGGCTTTATTCCTTTGAAATTACTTTTGGGTACATTGACTGTCCTATGTAGAGATTGCTTCGTTCCTCGCAATGACGTGTTGGGGTGCTATAATTTCTCTATTTCCCCCTTAACAAACTCGGCCAATTCCTTCACATAACCGGCGCTAAAATCAAATTTTATGCCTGCGGTTTCGTATATCTCTTTAATGGTTTTGGTATAGCCAAGTTTCAAGGCATCTAAGTATTGTTGCAACGCTTTTTCAGGATTTTCTTTATAGTTTTTCCATACTGCAATGGCACCTAATTGCGCAAAGCCATATTCTATGTAGTAAAAAGGTATCTCGAAAATATGCAGTTGCTTTTGCCATAGATTTTCCTCGGCTTCTTCCAATCCGCTCCAATCGGCAAAGCCGGCGCCAAAGGGCTCGTAAATTTGTTTCCATGCTTCGGTGCGTTCGGCATCGGTATGGTCGGGGTTGGTGTATATCCAGTGTTGGAATTGGTCCACAACCGCTACCCATGGCAATGTTTTTAATACATCAACCAATTGGTCGCGTTTGGCACGTTTTAAATCTTCGGCATTATCAAAATAAACATTCCAGTTATCCATGGATATTAACTCCATCGACATAGAAGCCAACTCCGCCACTTCTGATGGGCAATGTTTAAAATCATTAAGCTCCAGGTCTGCAGTTAAAAAAGTATGCACCGCATGGCCACCTTCGTGTACCATCGTGGTCAGGTCCCGGAAGCCATTGGCCGAGTTCATGAAAATAAACGGTGCGCCGGTTTCTGATAGCGGATAGTTATAACCGCCTGGTGCCTTTCCTTTACGACTTTCGACATCAAACAGGTTATTTTCCTTCATTATCTCCAACCGCTCGCCTAAATACTTGCTGATGTTGGTAAAGCATTGAATAGATTTATCTATCAGATCATCGCCGCCATGAAACGGCTTTAATGCTGCCTTACCCGATATGTCCACATCCATATCCCAGGGGCGTAAACTATCTAAGCCTAAAGTTTCTTTACGTTTTTCAGCTTGTTCACGCAGAATAGGGACTATCTCGCGTTCAATAGCTTCATGAAAAGCATAACAATCCTGCGGTGTATAATCAAAACGCCCCAGCGCCTGGAACATATAATCTCTAAAATTTTCAAACCCTGCATTCAGGGCAACTTTATGGCGTAACTTCCGCAAATGATCAAAAAGCTCGTTCAGTTTATCTTTCTCCTGCAAGCGGCGGGTAGTTATCTTTTCCCATGCTTCCTGCCTTTTGCTACGGTCAGTATCTTTTAAAATAACGGCTGCCTGCTCCAAAGTAAACTCCTTGTCGCCAATATGTACCGACATGGAGCCGGTGATTGACTGGTATTTTTGTTGTTCAACCTGTATCTCGGTTTGCAGCGGAATATTTTCTTCCCTGAATAACTCTAATGATTTCCGCACACCACGCAGGTAAATGAAATATTTTTCACCGTCCAGTTGGTCGGCATATTCATTGGCTACCAACTTTTTGTTTAGCTCATTGCTGTAAGGCGCAGTTTTAGGTTCAATTTCGGTAGCGAAATATTGAAAGTTTTGCAGTTTTTCTTCGCTGTTGGTATCGCAGGTCATGCGGATGTACCGCCAGGCAAAATCTTCTTCCAAAGCGGCTTCCAGTTCGCTGCGGTCGCGCAGCCATTGTTCCAGTTCTTCAACCGAATTGATAGGGCGGGCGCATAATTCTTTATAGAGTGGTTCCAGCGTTTCCCATTTAATTTCAAGGTTAGCCGGTATATATGTTCTTGTTTTTTTGTGGATCATGGTGTTGATGTGCAAATGTGCTGATATGCAAATATGCAGATTTAATATTTTCAGAAATTAGTTTTAGAGTAAATTTTGAATAAGTTGATTGTAATAACTAATTTCATTCGATGAAGTGTTTTTTAACAGCCATTTTATTTACGCTGACTGCCGAATTTTCATTTGGTCAAAATAAAGTTGATGGCTTTTATTTCGGTATTGATCCAAACTTGGAGATTAATAATCAGGTAACGCCAATCGCAGGACATACCACTCCTCAAAAGTTTCATAAAACATTTTACCTCAAAATAAAAAAGGACAGCGCGTTCTTAGATACAAAATATGCTGATATAATAGGTAAGGATACAACCACATATTCTTCTGACGGTATCTACGAATATTTTGATGGAACGGTTATGCGGAAAGATGCCTCAACTGTAAACTTTGAATTGAAAGAAGTAGTTGTGAATTATTTTGAACAATTTATTCAAATTGATAAAGATGGTGTTCCTCAAGTTATCCGTCGACAAAATCAATTTAGCGGGAAGCTTGTCGCTGATGGAATTTTAATAAAAGGAATATTATTGAAACGAGTTCCTGAAAATATTAAATTGATAAGTGAAAATCCACAACTGTTAAATAATCATGTGGGCACACGAGCAAAATTGAAAACCGATACTAATCACTAAAATTCAGGTACAAACAAAAATATCACACTTATTATTATGAAAAAACTCCTTTACCTTTTATTGGCCGGTGTTGCGGTATGCTTCGCCTCTTGTAAACAATCAAAAAGCCCTACGGTAGCCGAATATTTTGCGCCTGTTGATTCGGGTGTGCAGGTGGCCGGTATAAAAATGGTGACTATTGAAACACCGGTCGGCAAGTTTAAGGTATGGACAAAACGCATTGGCACTAACCCTAAAATAAAGATATTGTTACTTCATGGCGGCCCGGCCATGACACACGAATATTTGGAGTGCTTTGAAAGCTTCTTCCCAAAAGAAGGTTTTGAAATGATAGAATACGATCAGTTAGGCTCTTTTTACAGTGATCAACCCCGCGACAGCAGCCTTTGGACAACACCGCGATTTGTCGAGGAAGTAGAGCAGGTACGCAAAGCATTGAACCTGGATAAAAGCAATTTTTACCTGTTAGGTAACTCGTGGGGTGGGATATTGGCTATGGAATATGCCTTTAAATATCAAAGTAATTTAAAAGGATTGATTATCTGTAATATGATGGCGAGTATGCCTGCTTACGAAAAATATAATGGGGTGCTACGGTCGAAAATGAGGAAGTCGTTGGTAGATTCATTGCAGCATTATGAAGATAAGGGTTTGTATAAAGATACTACTTACCAAAGGTTGGTGATAACCGAATATTACAACCAGCACCTTTGTCGTATAGTGCCCTGGCCCGACCCGGTTAACCGGGCCTTTAACCATGTCAACGAACAAATTTATGTAATGATGCAAGGCCCAAGCGAGTTTAAAACCGGCGGCCGTTTACTAAAATGGGACAGGAGCAAGGATCTGGGCCAGATAACGGTACCTACCTTAATGGAGGGCGCTAAGTATGATACCATGGACCCTGAATATATGAAATGGATGAGTACACAAGTACAACAAGGTAATTACCTGTATTGCCCCAACGGTAGCCACCTATCCATGTGGGACGACCAAAAAGTATTTATGGACGGCGTTATTAAGTTTATTAAAAGTGTGGACGATGGGAGTTTTAAGGGAGTGAAGTAGATTTATTAAATATAAAATATCCTATCTAACAAAAATAAAACCGCAAACACCACACTGGCAATGCCGTTAGTCGTCATAAAAGCAAAGTTAACCCGGCTAAGGTCGGTTGGTTTTACTAATAGGTGTTGGTATATCAGCATCGAGCAAAAGAAGGCTATACCTACATAATAACATATACCCGCGTTTATATAAAAGGCGGGCATTATTACAAATGCTGCCGACAGGATATGCAAAAAGGTAGACAGCCTTAACGCATTCACCTTGCCCAAATAAGCGGGAATGGAATGCAGGTTTTCGCTGCGGTCAAAGTCTTCATCCTGCATGGCGTAAATAATATCGAAACCACTAACCCAGCATAAAACAGCCAACGAGAAAAACAGTGGCGTTAAGGCAAATTGCCCGGTCACCACCAAATAAGCGCCGATAGGGGCAAGCGATAATCCCAACCCCAAAACCAAATGGCAAAGCGCCGTAAAACGTTTGGTAGCACTATACCCCAACACCACCAATAAAGCCACAGGAGATAAATAAAAGCACAGCGGATTAATGAACCAGGTTGTGCCAATAAACAACAGGCAGTTAATAATAGTAAACGTTAAAGCATTTGCCGGACTAATGCGTCCTGCAGGAATATCGCGCTGTTTTGTGCGCGGGTTTTTGGCATCAATATCCCTGTCCAAATAACGGTTAAAGGCCATTGCCGAGTTGCGCGCAAATACCATGCACAATAACATCATTACCAACTCCTGCCATTTAAAGTGGTAGCTGGTAGTGGTAACCGCCAAAAAAAAGCCAATAATGGCAAACGGCATGGCAAAAATGGTGTGTGTAAAAGTTACGAGTGATAGGTATTTTTTCATTTGTAATAGTTAATATAATCAATCAAAATCCAGCGTCATTGCGAGGAACGAAGCAATCTCTGCATTGGGCATTCCCGCTTGCAAAGTTCACCGCCTGTCGTGTAGAGATTGCTTCGTTCCTCGCAATAACGCTTTGGAAATAACGTCTTTTATTCAAAACTTCTATACTCCGGTATAACAAACTGCTGGTTTATCTTGCTAATAAACGCCAAAATTTCATCCCGCCCGGTGTGCAACTCGGCGGATGTGACGAAGTATGACGGTGCTTCTTCAAATGTAGCTAATAATGCTTTTTTAAATTTGGCAATATTCTGGTCGGTTTTTACGCTTGATTGCTTGTCGGCCTTGGTAAATACCAATACAAACGACAGTCCTTTTTCGCCCAGCCAATTACAAAATTCTATATCTATTTTCTGTGGTTCCAAACGGCTATCAATTAAAACCAGCACACATTGTAAGCTCTCGCGTTTATCCAAATAAGAGTGAATGAACTTGTCCCAATCCGCTTTTTTACTTTTGGATGCCCGTGCATAACCATACCCTGGCAAATCGACGATATACCAGTTATCATTTATTAAAAAATGATTGATTAGCTGCGTCTTACCGGGGGTTTGCGATGTTTTGGCCAGCCCCTTTTTAGCAACCAGCATATTAATGAGCGAAGATTTGCCCACATTTGACCGGCCAATAAAAGCATATTCAGCCTTTATGGGCGGCGGCAATTTTGAAATTTGTGTATTACTACAAATAAATTCGGCAGATTTGACAATCATTGTACAAAGATAAAGTTTGTTAAGCGTAAATTTGTATGTTTAAACATGTAATTATATGAATGATTATAAAATACCCGCACAAACCCGCATAGGCCACGTGCATTTAAAAGTAAGCGACATTCAAAAATCATTAGATTTTTACTGCGGGCTGCTGGGGTTTGAAAAAATGGTTATGTATGGCGACCAGGCCGCGTTTATATCTGCAGGTGGCTATCACCATCATATTGGTTTAAATACGTGGGAGAGCAAAGGCGCCCCGCCAGCGCCAAGTTATGCGCCGGGCTTGTTTCATACAGCTATACTATATCCTGAAAGAAAAGATTTGGCTACGATATTGCAGCGTTTGATTGATGCCAAATACCCCATAACCGGTGCGTCGGACCATGGCGTATCAGAAGCTATTTATTTAGACGACCCCGATAAAAATGGTGTTGAATTATACTGGGACAGGCCAAAAGAAAAATGGCCATTGGACGAAGATGGCAAATTAACCATGTTTACAAGGAGGCTGGATATTGATGGGTTGTTGTCGTTAGTTCATAGTTAATGGTTCATAGATCATGGATGTTGCTTGTCGATTTCAAATTATAAAACCATAACGCAAATGCCATAATTGCTGAATATGCTATTATTATTTCAAAAGGATATAACTCAATTCGTGAACCTTGATACAAATAAACAGAAGTTTCGATTAATGATGTATATAAAATCGTTAAGGATACACCCCATATAATAATCAAAGATTTATCAGACTTTTTAGTTTTATTCCTTTTCCTAATTCGATTAACTGTTATTAGAATTATAGGTAATAACAACAAATACCCCATCATTTCTCCTATAACAGCCCAATAGTATTCAATATAGTCACAGTGTATGCATCGTCCGTTATATTTCTGAATTGCAAAACCAATTAATGGAGTTATCAATAATGTAGTTAGCCAGGCTTTTAGACTATAAATAAATGCGTTTTTCATTAATTGCAATTTGGCGATCCGAATATACATTAATTCCCACCATGCACCATCATCCATGAACAAACCAAAAAACCTATCTTTGCGCCAATGAGCGAAATCATAACTCCCTATAACGACCAACAGGCTACCAAAAAAGAACAGGTGGCCGATATGTTTAACAACATTTCAAAAACCTACGATTTTCTGAATCATTTTATGTCGCTAGGTATTGATATTATCTGGCGTAAAAAAGCGATAAACGAGTTAAAGAAAGATCAGCCTAAACTAATTTTAGATGTAGCTACCGGTACCGGCGATTTTGCTTTTGAGGCACTATCCATTTTAAAGCCGGAAAAAATTATTGGCGTTGATATTTCACAAGGGATGTTGGACATCGCCGAACAAAAAATAGCCAAACGTAATTTAGGTGGCAGCTTTGAAGTAAAGCTGGGCGACTCGGAAAAGCTGCCTTTTGATGCTGATGCATTCGACGCAGTAACCGTAGCCTATGGCGTACGTAATTTTGAAAATCTTGAACTTGGCCTGGCCGATATTCACCGGGTTTTGAAACCGGGTGGCAAAGCGGTAGTGCTTGAATTTTCAAAGCCAAAGGCATTCCCGGTAAAACAATTGTATAAATTTTACTTTAACTATATAACACCCGGCATTGGCAAGCTTTTTTCAAAAGATGCAAGGGCATATTCATACCTTCCCGAATCGGTAGCCGCTTTTCCCGATGGGAAAACTTTTACCGGTTTAATGGATAAGGTTGGCTTTAAAAATACCAAATGCAGGCCTTTAGCGTTTGGTATCTGTTCTATTTACACAGGCATTAAATGATTAAAACCCGTTACCTGCTGTTAGTTGTATTATTTTGTTTGTGCAATAACCTATTTGCGCAAGACCTGACTGTACATTCATGGGGAGGCGGTGCCGACGAAAAAGACCTCAGTTTTGGTTTTAGTTTCTCATCCGTAAATCCGTATTATAAAATAGATAAGGCACCCAACTGGCGTACACCATTCCTCGATCCGGTAAATGGTAATCAACCTATCACAGGCAACTTAAACAGCATCAGCTCGGGCTACTCTACGGGATTTGGCATAGGTTTTTTAACCCGATACCGCATAACTGAATTTTTAGAGGCACGTATTACACCATCATTGGTATTTACCGATAAATCGCTTTATTATGCCTACGATACATCACCCTCAATAACTAAAAAAGTGTCTACCACTACGGCTGATTTCCCTCTTTTGTTAAAAGTAAAATCAGAACGTGTAGGTGATTTGAGGGCATATATAATAGGTGGTGTAAAATACTCACAAGCCATAGGGTCAAAGGTTACTTCTGATCTAAACAGCGCGCCCTTAGATAAACTGGTAAAAAACGTTAGCGGGTATGGATCGTATGACGTAGGGTTGGGTTGTGATATCTATTTTGAATTTTTTAAACTCTCGCCCGAAATAAAATTGTCCAATTCCTTTGGTGATGTACTTTACCATGATAACAGCGCTTTTTCAAGCCCCATAAGCAAATTAACATTGCACACCATCATGTTTAGTTTAATTTTTGAGTAATTTCGTGGCGTATCATATAGATATTGTATGGCTAAAATTGCATTAATTACAGGTGCTACCTCGGGAATAGGAGAAGCTACCGCACACGTATTTGCCCGCGAACGTTATAACGTAATACTCACTGGCAGACGATTAGACCGGCTGGAAAAACTGGCGACAAGCATCAACAAAGAATATAATGTTGAAGTTGCCATTTGCGCGTTTGATGTGCGCGACAGGGCCGAAGTAATATCAAACCTGGAAAACCTGCCGGCAGAATGGAAGAAAGTAAATGTACTGGTCAATAATGCCGGGCTGAGCCAGGGGCTCGACCCCATACAGACCGGTAATATGGATGACTGGGACACAATGATAGATACCAATGTAAAGGGTCTATTGTATGTAAGCAGAATTGTATCACCCTGGATGATACATAACGGTTATGGCCATATCATCAATATAGGTTCTATTGCGGGTAAAGAAGTATATCCTAACGGGAATGTGTACTGCGCCAGCAAAGCGGCAGTTGACAGTTTGAGTAAAGCGATGCGGTTAGATCTGTTATCACATGGTATAAAAGTTACCGCTGTTCATCCCGGTGCAGCCGAAACAGAATTTGCAATGGTGCGTTTTAAGGGCGATAAAGAACGGGCAAAGAAAACATATGAGGGTTTTGAACCTTTAGTAGCCGAGGATATTGCCGAAACAATATGGTTTGCTGCATCGCGCCCGCCGCATGTTAATATAAATGAGCTGGTTGTTATGGCAACAGCACAAGGCAGCGCTAATCACTTTTATAGAAAATAAGTAAATGTGCAGATGTGCAAATATGTAGATGTGCAGATGATGGATATGGAAAAATTATAACGAGAACTTACAACTCAAAACTTATAACTCACAACCCAAGAAAGATGTCTTTAATAAATCAAATAGATCAGGATATAAAACAAGCCATGCTGGCTAAACAAGCCGACAGGCTGCGGGGTTTGCGAGCTATTAAATCGGCATTGTTGCTGGCGCGAACAGAAAAAGGCGCAGCCGAAGAATTGACAGCCGATGCTGAAATAAAAGTGTTGCAAAAATTGGTGAAACAACGTAAAGAATCGGCAGATATTTATAAAACGCAAAACAGGGAAGATCTTTACCAGATAGAAATTGACGAGATGAAGGTAATTGAGCCTTATTTACCGCAGCAAATGACTCGTTTTGAAATTGAAAGCTATTTGCAGGAATTGATTGCCCGCATTGGTGCCACTTCAACCCAGGACATGGGTAAAGTAATGGGCGCAGCAAATAAAGAACTGGCCGGCAAAGCCGACGGACGCACAATATCAGAAGTAGTAAAGCAATTGTTGGGGTAATAAAGAAGCTTTTAAAGTCTTCCCATTTAGGGGAGATTTCGAAGGGACTTAAAAATATTTTTATAATTATTGCAACTCAACAGCAATAAGCTATTTTTATAACGTAATAAAAAGATAAAAGAAGAATAATTATATATGGATTTCGTGCTTAAAGAGGAACGTGGATTTAGTTACATCGATGAGGGCGAAGGTCAGGTGCTGTTGCTGCTGCATGGTTTAATGGGTGGCTTAAGCAACTGGGAAGTTGTTATTGAAGAATTTAGTAAAAACTACCGGGTAATTTTGCCCATGTTGCCGGTGTATGACCTGCCTGTTTTAACTACGGGCGTAAAAACTCTTGCTAAATTTGTACACAAGTTTATCAAGTTTAAAAAGCTGGAAGATGTTATCCTGTTGGGTAACTCGTTAGGCGGGCATGTGGCTTTAATATATGTGCTGGCACATCCCGAAAAGGTAAAGGCAATGGTACTTACCGGTAGCTCTGGTTTGTATGAAAACGCTTTCGGTGGGTCATTTCCGCGCCGCGAAAACTACGAGTTTGTAAAAGAGAAAACAGAATATACTTTTTACGACCCCAAAACAGCAACTACCGAATTGATAGACGAAGTTTATAAATTGGTGAATGACCGCCATAGCGTGATACGGTTATTGGCTATGGCAAAATCGGCCATACGCCATAATATGAAGAATGATCTGCGTAAAATGCACCTGCCGGTATCATTAATATGGGGCCGCAATGATAAAATTACTCCACCCGAAGTTGCAGAGGAGTTTAACCAGTTATTGCCCGATTCTGAACTGCACTGGATAGATAAATGCGGACATGCCCCTATGATGGAGCATCCGGAACAATTTAATGTATTGTTAAAAGGTTTTTTAAACAAAATAGGTGCCTGATATGGTTGCAGCTGAAATGATATCGAACGCTATACCGGCCGTACATACTTCTGATACGATACAGAAGGTGGTTGAGCGTATGATAGAGTTTCGTGTCCGTCATTTGCCCATTGTAAACGATGAACAGTTTTTAGGCTTAATAGCCGAAAGCGATATGGCCGGCGAACCTGATAACCAGGTATCTATTGGCGCTTTGGCCTTATCACTCGTAAATCCTTATGTGGTAGAAGATCAGCATGTGTATGATGTCATCCGCCTGTTTTACGAGCAGCAGTTAACCGTCGTACCGGTGCTGGATATGAAAAAGAACTATTCAGGCATGATATCAATCAATACCATGGCGGAATATTTTGCCCGCTTATCATCAGTGGCCGAACCTGGGGGCATTATCGTATTAGAAATAAATAATAAAAATAATTCGCTGGCGCATATGTCGCAAATTGTTGAGTCGGACAACGCGCAGATATTAAGCTCCTATACCCGTACTTTCCCCGACTCCACTAAAATGGAAGTAACGCTGAAAGTAAATAAGCAGGATATATCGGCTATAATAGCTACCTTTTTACGTTATGAATATGATGTAAAAGCCACTTTTAATCATAGCGACAATAATGATAATTCAATGGACCGTTTCGATTCATTCATGAATTACCTCAATTTGTAGTTAGTTAATAGTTCATAGATAATAGTTCATAGCCCAACGCCAGCAAGTAAAAACTATAAGTATGCAATTACTATGAACTATGAACCATCAACCATACGCCAATGAGAATAGCAGTATACGGCAGGCCTTTTAATGACGCGGCGGTATTACCGTTTATACAGCATGTGTTTGATGTGCTGTCGCAGCATAAGGTCGAAATTTATGTACATCACCAGTTAAATGATTATTTGGCCGGTAAGCTCAATACTGTAACCTACAATGTCCTTAAAAAAGACGACCCAATAAAAGGCTTTATTGATGTTTTTATAACACTTGGCGGCGACGGTACGTTGCTGGATATGGTTGCCGTTATCCGCGATTCGGGTGTGCCGGTAATAGGTATAAACTTTGGTCGCCTGGGCTTTTTGGCAAGTGTAAATAAAACTGATATAGCCGCTGCCATATACGCAGTTGTAAATAAGCAATTTACGCTGGATAGTCGGGGATTGCTTAGCGTCGAGTCGGATGTAAAGATATTTGGCGAGGATAATTTTGCCCTTAATGACGTTACCATTCACAAGCGCGATGATTCGGCAATGATCACCACACATATGTTTTTGGATGGCGAATTTTTAAACTCCTACTGGGGCGATGGTATTATCATAGCCACGGCTACTGGTTCAACAGCCTATTCTTTAAGTTGCGGCGGCCCAATTATATTTCCGCAATCAAATAGTATCGTGGTAACGCCGGTATCGCCACATAACCTTAATGTGCGGCCAATAGTATTGCCCGATACCAGCGTACTGTCTTTTGAAGTAGAAAGCCGCAATTCAAACTATCTTTTATCCTGCGATTCAAGAACCGCCACGATAGAAAAGCCTATAAAATTTCATGTACGTAAAGCAAATTCTCAACTAAATCTTATCCGTTTAAGTAATGAAAGCTACTTATCTACGTTAAGAAACAAATTATTATGGGGGCTTGATGCCCGCAATTATTAAATTTGTGGGATGCCCAAAGCTGTAATTATCATTTTTTTACTCTTTACCACTTCTGTTTTGCACGCGCAAAGCTGGGAAATTGGTGCCTATGGCGGGGCGGCAGGCTATATGGGCGATCTTAATCAAACCAATCCGTTAAAACTTTCCGGGCCTGCAATAGGAGGGATGCTCAGGTATAACTTTAATGGCTACCTGTCTGCTCGCGTGAATTACACCTATGGCACCATTGCGGGGGCCGATAGTACATCAAGTAACATACAGCAACGTACGCGTAACCTTAGCTTTAGCACATCGTTAAGCGAGCTTAGTATAATTGGTGAATTTAACTTTTTTAAATATATACCATCAATAAGCAGCAGTTATTTTAGCCCCTATATTTATCTGGGCATAGGTACAACAACCTTTATACCTCATGCAAATTATCAAGGCCAAACATATGATCTGACCACATTGCAAACTGAAGGGCAAACCAAGCCGTACTCAAATAATGCTATATCTATACCTTACGGGGTAGGTATCAAATACAATTTTTCGGGCGCATGGACTATCGCTGCCGATATTGGCTACCGCAACACTAATACCGATTACCTGGACGATGTAAGCGGCCTATATCCCAATAAAGCCAATTTATCTCCTTTATCGGCCGCATTGTCTGATCGCTCGGGAGAAAAAACGGGCGTTTATACAGGCACTGGCGGTACACAGCGCGGCGATTTCAGGGGATTTGATACCTATTTATTTGTCGGCTTTACGGTATCCTTTACTTTTATATCGTCAAAATGTTATTATTGAGAACGGATATCAAGACAGGGGATTTTTAGTGGTGGAAAACAATAAACTTTCTTTTATCCCCACATACTAAAAAAGTACAAAGTAAGTTTTACCTTTGTCCGCTGAAAAATCTGGTAATACTTTTTTGAAAATCAGGTAAAAAACAAGTAATTACGCTTGTTTATTGGCAAAAAGCAATATTTAATAAGACGTATTGCCCTAATTAGTAAAAAATAAATAGGTCTTATTATAAGCCGTTAAACAGGGCTTAGTTAGGTGAAAAAGGAAAATGAGCTATAAAGATCAGCTAAATTTGTTAAATATACCCCGCCACGTTGCTATCATAATGGATGGTAATGGCAGGTGGGCAAAAGAAAAAGGCAAATTGCGCGTATTTGGTCACCACAGCGGTGTACTTTCTGTTAGGGATGTGGTAGAAGGCGCATGTGATTTAAACCTGAATTATCTTACCCTATACACTTTCTCTTCCGAAAACTGGAACCGCCCCAAGCTGGAAGTTATGGCCATTATGGAGTTAATGGTTAATACCATTCATAAAGAAATTGAAAACTTTATGAAAAAGAATGTAAGGTTAGATGCCATTGGCGATTTAAGCATGTTGCCCGATAAATGTTATAAAGAACTGAACAATGCTATTAAAACTACGGCCAACAATACCGGCCTGGTACTCACATTAGCATTAAGTTATAGTTCGCGGCGCGAAATTGTGCAGGCAGCCAAAAACATAGCAGTTAAAGTAAAGAGTGGGGAGCTTAATATAGATGATATAAACGAAGAACTTTTTGAAAATAATTTATATACCGCAGATATGCCCGACCCTGAGTTGCTGATAAGAACCAGCGGCGAATACCGTATAAGTAATTATTTGCTTTGGCAAATTGCCTATGCCGAATTATACTTTACACCCAAATTATGGCCCGATTTCAGGAAGGAAGACCTGTATGAAGCTATATTGGATTATCAAAAACGCGAACGCCGTTTTGGTAAGACAAGCGAGCAGGTCAACTAAATTTTTACTTTTAACACTTTTTAACAACTGTATAAATTATTTTTAGCCACTTAAATATCCGAATGAATAAATTTCTTTTTGCTATTCTTTTATCTGTCATGAGCACTGTTGCAATGGCCCAGATATCTCCTCCATCCAGGTCATTTTCTGCACCACGGTCAATTCCTATTGATAGTTTAAATTATATGGCCCCCAAGGATTACATAATTGGCGGAATTACCATTACCGGTTCTAAAAACCTGGATAAAGACGTACTGTTAACCATATCGAAACTAAATAAAGGCGATAAGATCAATTTACCTGGCGAGGCTAACGCCAAGGTAATTAAGGATATGTATGCCCAAAATATATTTGATGATGTACAGTTATTTGTTACCCAAATAAATTTAGATACCGTATATCTTGAAATAGCAGTTAAAGAACTTCCCCGTTTATCGCGTATGCACATGACGGGTGTACGTAAAGGTGAGATCGAAGACTTGCAAAAAGCGGTATCTGATAAAACAGGAAAAATTGTAAATCAAAACCTGTTAACCACTACCACAGCCATCATTAAAAAGCATTTTAAAGAAAAAGGATTTTTAAATACCACCGTTACCATTAAAGAAAGACAAGATCCCGGCGATGTTAATAGTTTAATACTTGATGTAATTATTGACAAGAAGCAAAAGGTAATGATCAACTCGGTAACTTTTGAGGGCAATAAAAAGTTTACGCAGAAACAGTTGCGCAAATTGCTTTCAAAAACCCGCCAGAGAAGATGGTATAATTTATTTGGTTCAAGAAAATTCAAAGACGATAAATATACCGAAGACAAACAGAACCTGGTAGAAAAGATGCAGGAAAAAGGCTATCGCGATGCCGAAATAATCAGCGATACCGTTGCTCGTCACGACGATCTTACTGTTGATGTTAAAGTGAAAATATACGAAGGGCCTAAATATTATTTTGGTAACATAAAATATACAGGTAACTCAAAATATAGCGACGACATTCTGAACAAAATATTAAGGATCAAAAAAGGAGATATTTTTAGCGAAGCTGTATTAAACAAAAGGTTATTGGGTGGCGAAGGTGGAAGCGATGACCTTTCAAGCTATTATTTAAATGATGGGTATTTAACCTACCAGGCAGACCCTGTACAAAGCAGGATATATAATGATACGGTTGACCTGGATATAAAAATGTTTGAAGGGCCACAATTTACCATAAACCGTGTTACGGTTAAAGGTAATGACGTAACCAACGATAAAGTGGTTAGGCGTGCCATAGAAACGTTGCCGGGTCAAAAATTCAACAAAGCATTGTTAATTCAAACCACCCGCGATATTGGCCAGTTAGGAAATTTTGATGACCAAAAAACAGAGCCAAAACCTATAAATGTTAACCCTAATGAAGGTACAGTAGATATATTGTATAACGTAGTTGAAAAACCTTCAGACCAGGTTGAACTTTCAGGTGGTTTTGGCGGTGGCCAGTTAATAGGTACCTTAGGGCTTACCTTCAATAACTTCTCATTAAGAAACATATTTAACGGCAAGGCTTACAAACCACTACCTAAAGGCGATGGCCAAAAGCTAAGTATCCGCGGGCAATCAAGCGGGCGTACTTATACCAACTACTCATTTACCTTTACCGAGCCATGGTTAGGTGGCAAAAAGCCAATATACTTCTCTTTTTCTGCCTATACACAAGGTAGCTCAACCGGCCAGTACTATGCTGTAACAGATCCAAACTATAACAACCTGCGTATAAATGGTTTAGGTGTTACTTTAGGTAAAAAGCTGCAATGGCCCGACAACCGTTTCCAGTTAAACTACTCGTTGAACTTTGACCACTATGACTTGGATAACTATCCCGGATATATTTTCCAGAATGGTACATCATACAATATCAAGTTAACACAAGAGCTTACACGTAACTCGTTAGATGCGCCTATTTTCCCTACTCAAGGTTCAAACATCCGGCTTACTTTACAGGGCACGCCGCCGTATTCGTTATTTAACGATGTTAACTATCGTACGGCAACACAGGAGCAGCGTTACCACTTTGTTGAATACTATAAAGTGAAATTTGATGCGCAATGGTTTACCCCGCTTGTTGGTAAATTTGTATTAATGTCGCAGGTACGTTTTGGTTTCATGGGCCAATACAATACTGCCGTAGGGCCATCACCGTTCGAAAGGTTTAAATTGGGTGGCGATGGTATGCAAAGCTACCAGTTTTTACAGGGAAGTGATATCATAGGTATGCGCGGTTATCAAAACTTTAGTGTGGTACCTAACGGAACAAATTATAACGCGTCAACAAACCCAGGCTCTACTATATACAATAAATATACGTTAGAGATACGCCACCCTGTTTTAACATCGCCGTCGGCAACTATATTTATGCTTGCATTTGCTGAAGGTGGCAACGTATGGAATGACTTTAGCCAATTTAACCCTTATAATATTAGGCGTTCTGCGGGTGTTGGAGCAAGAATATTTTTACCTATTTTTGGATTACTTGGACTTGACTACGGTTATGGCTTTGATGCAATTCCCGGGATACCTAGTGCAAACAAAGGACAATTTAGTTTTTCAATTGCACAAAGTTTAAGTGGAGGATTTAATTAACTTTGCATAAAGTTTATGAAAAAGGTAATTTTAATAATCTGTTTTACGTTAGTAACGTTCACTGCTGCATTTGCACAACGTTTTGGTTATGTTGATTCAGATTATATTTTGCGGCACATGCCTGAATATGCATCGGCTCAAAAGCAATTGAGTGCACAGTCAGATCAGTGGCAAAAAGAAGTCGACGCTCATTTTCAGGAAGTTGACCGTTTATACAAAGCATACACGGCCGATTTGGTTTTAATGACACCTGATATGAAAAAGAGACGCGAGGCTGAAGTTGTTGATAAAGAAAAACAGGCTAAAGATTTTCAAAAACAAAAATTTGGCCCCGATGGTGAATTAACAACAAAAAGTTCGGCCATTATGAAACCGATACAGGACAGGGTGGCAAAAGCTATACAAGCTGTTGCTGAGGCAGATAATCTTGATTTTATTTTTGATAAAAACGGAGAAGTTATTATGTTATTTGCTAATCCCCGTTATGATAAAAGTGCCGAAGTAATAACTAAATTAGGGTTGAAACCCGGAATATTTGCAAAGTAAAAATTTATATATAATCCCATTATTTTAAAACACACCAAAACAAAAAATGAAAAAAGTATTTAAGGTTGCCTTAGTTGCAATATGTATGTTTCTTATGGGCAACGCTGCCAATGCACAACAAAAAATTGGTTACGTTGATTTTAACCAAATAGTTCAATTAATGCCCGACTTGAAAACGGTGAAAGTTACTATGGATGCTTTTAGTAAAACCTATCAGGATGTATTGGATAATTTAACCAAAGAATATCAAACTAAAGGAGCAGCGTATCAGGCTAAACAAGCAACAATGAACGATGCTGCACGTACTGCTGCACAAGCTGAATTAACTGATATTCAAAACCGCGCACAACAATATAATACTACAGCTCAACAAGCAGTAGAAGCAAAATCTAACGAATTGATCAAACCGGTTACTGATAAAGTGCACGCCGCTGTAAGCGCTGTCGCAAAAGAAAAAGGTTATACTTATGTATTGAATTCAGGGCAAACGGAATTATTGGTATTTCCTGAAGCTGACGATTTAGGTGCAGCAGTAAAACTTAAATTAGGTTTAAAATAGTCATAAAATTATTTATTAATAAAAAGCGCCTCGTATTACGGGGCGCTTTTTTTATTTTTGTTAATGATGTTATCCGGTAAACCAATTGGGATTTTTGATTCAGGCTATGGCGGGCTTACGGTTTTCCGTTCCATATTTAAACAATTGCCTGATTATGATTACATCTATCTAGGTGATACCGCGCGCGCACCATACGGTAACCGGTCTTTTCAGTCCATTCACCAATACACCTGGGAGTGCGTACAATGGCTTTTCGCGCAAGGATGTCCATTGGTTATACTGGCCTGTAATACGGCCTCTGCAAAGGCGCTGCGTACCATTCAGCAAGTCGATTTAAAAGGAGAGGACCCCGCCAAACGCGTTTTAGGAGTTATCCGCCCCACTGCCGAGGTAATTGGTAATTACACCCAAACCAAACAAATTGGCGTATTGGGCACAAAAGGAACGGTACAATCCGGATCCTATTTATTAGAAATAGGCAATTTCTTCCCGGATATAAAAGTTTATCAGCAGGCCTGCCCGCTTTGGGTGCCGTTGATAGAGAATGGCGAACATGATAAACCGGGCGCCGATTATTTTGTCGAAAAATATTTACAGCAAATATTGGCACAATCGCCGGATATTGATACGTTGCTGTTAGCGTGCACGCATTATCCGTTGTTATTAGATAAAATAAAGGCATATCTGCCATCGTATGTTCAGGCCATTCCGCAAGGCGACATTGTAGCTAGAAGTTTGGTTGATTACCTGCATCGTCATCCCGAAATGGAAACCATGCTATCAAAAGGTAAAACACAGCATTTTTATACCACCACTGATGATACGCTTGACTTTGACCATTATGCAGAACTGTTTTTTGGCGCACCGGTAAAATCCGGTTATGCCGAAGTGATGTGTTAGGGTCAATGTAATTAGGTTGAGGAAAAAGAACTTTAAAACCCTCTTTCCGCCGTAGGCGAAGAGAGGGTCGACCAGCGTAGCGTAGTCGGGGTGAGTCGTAGTCGCCGACTTAACTTATATTTTCCTTTTACAACCACTATAACCCATATAACTTCTCCGTGCAAAATCGTTAAGTTTGCACAAACTAAAAATATTGAACTTTTACCTTACATATATATTGGTTGCATTAGGCTTGTTTTCCTTCTCGGCCTTGTTTGCCTTGTTTGCCGTTTATGCCGAGCGTAAGGTATCTGCATTTATACAAGACAGGCTTGGCCCAACCGAAACCGGCGTGTACGGCACGCTACAAACCTTTGCCGATATTATTAAACTTGTTCAAAAAGAATTAATAACCCCATCTGCTGCCGATAAGATGTTATTTGTACTGGCGCCGGGCATTATTTTTTTAGCGGTTTATTTGGGTTTTGCCGCATTACCCTGGGCAGCCGGTTTAGCGCCTACCCATCTCAATTTGGGTTTATACTATATTTTCGCCATTATATCTATCGAAACTTTAGGCATATTAATGGCCGGTTGGGGATCGAACAATAAATACTCGCTATTAGGTGCTATGCGGTCGGCCGCGCAGATCATTTCGTATGAAATACCTGCTGGGTTTGCACTCACATCAGTAGTAATGATAGCCCAAACCCTGAATCTACAGGATATTGCCATGCAGCAGGGCATCTTATCAACAGAAAAAATAAAATTTTTAGGCTATTGGGATGTATCGTCAACAGGTGGTTTACTGTCATGGAATATATTTCGTGCGCCTCACCTCATCATCGCTTTTGTTATCTACTTTATAGCTTCATTGGCCGAAAGTAACCGCGCACCGTTTGATATTCCGGAAGCAGAATCAGAACTGGTATCGGGGTTTCATACTGAATATTCGGGCCTGCGTTTTGCCATTATATTTTTGGCAGAATACTCTATGATGTTCCTGGTATCAATGGTTGGCGTAATTTTGTTTTTAGGCGCATGGAACACACCTTTGCCAAACATTGGCTCGGTACAATTAGCCACATGGACAACCGGAACAATATGGGGAATAATATGGATAGCCCTAAAAAGCTTAACGCTGGTTGGCGTACAGATTTGGATACGATGGACAATACCACGCCTGCGTGTTGACCAACTAATGAGTTTATGTTGGAAGGTATTAACCCCGCTGGCTTTTGCCTGTATGTTAATATCAGGGATATGGAGAATATGGGTAATGTAGGGTAGTGAGTGGAGATTAGTTAATTAGAGATTGGAAAATAAAGTAAATGTTTAAAAAAACACTCAGCGGATTTACAACTGCATGGAAGGGCTTAACCCTCACCATGAAGCACCTTTTTGCCTCGAACGCGAAGAGGACAGTTATCCCCATGAGTGACAATAATTACTTTAAAAAACTGGAAGGCACTAATACCATACAATACCCGGCGCAGAAACTGCCGGTACCCGAGGTTGGCCGCTACCAGTTGGATGTAGAGATTGACGATTGTATCGTATGTGACCTTTGCGCCAAAATTTGCCCGGTTGATTGTATCACTATTGATTCGATAAAAGCTACCGAACTGATAGGCCATACGTCCGACGGTAGTCCGAAACGAATACACGCCGCTACATTTGATATTGATATGGCGAAATGTATGTATTGCGGCCTGTGTACCATTGTTTGTCCCACCGAGTGCATCATAATGACCAACCAATACGACAAAAGTGTATTCGAGATCAATCAGCTAACTTACGAGTTCAGTGATATGTTACCAGAAGTCGCGGCAGAAAAAAGAGCGTTATTGGAAAAACAGCAAGCCGAAAAGCAGGCAGCTAAATTAGCAGCAATGAAACAAAAGGAGGACGGCGCATGACGTTGGCACGAGTACTTTTTTATTTCCTTAGCTTTATTGTATTGGCATCTGCCGTATATGTAGCATCAACCCAAAACCTGGTACGGTCGGTATTTATATTTTTTGTGACGCTGTTTGCATTAGCAGGTTTATACGTTTTGGCGTTGGCCGATTTTGTTGCCATAACCCAAATTGTAATATACGTAGGCGGAATTTTGGTGCTGATATTATTTGCCTTTATGCTATCGGGCAGGGAAACGTTGAATACACTGCAACAGCAAAAAAGCAGTATGCTTAACATCGGTAAACTGCCTGCACTATTATTAGCAGGTTTGTTTTTCATTGTGATATTGAACGTGGTATTAAAAGTTGATGCCGATAATTTAGTTTGGGTAAAACAAGCCATCGCTACAAAAAATGTGATAACGCCAAACGCGTTGGTTACCGATAACATCGGCATAAATTTAATGACCAAATACCTGCTGCCATTTGAAGCCATATCTATATTACTGATGATAGCGTTAATTGGCGCGGCGCATTTATCAAGAAAGGAGGGCGCTAAATGATAACCCTAACCGATTTTATGATAGTAAGCGCGGCCTTGTTTTGTATTGGCTTATACATGCTGGTATCAAAACGAAACGCCATACAAATATTAATTGGAATAGAACTAATGCTCAACGCTGCCATTTTAAACCTGGTAGCCTTTGGCAAATACGATAAATTGGCTAACGGTGGACAGGTATTCGCTTTATTTGCCATTGTATTGGCTGCCGCTACAACAGCCGTAGCGTTGGCTATTATTTTAAATGTATACAGGCGGTATAAGACAATTGATCCGGGAGAAGTAAATAAATTGAAGGATTAAGTATGAAGAGTGTTTTAGCGATATTTATTTGTATTTTAACGCTGAGTGTAACTTCATTTGCGCAAAAGAAGGACAGCTTGAAAATTGTTATAGATGATAGGCCGCATAAACATAATCCTGAAAAACCAGTCCTCCTTATAATAAACGGAACTGCTTACGATTATGATATAAGTAATATTGATCCGTATGATATTGAAGCATATGACGTTGTGTCCAACCCGCTGGCATGGGAAAAATATGGCGTAGCAAGTTTTAATGGCGTTATCGCCCTCAAAGTAAAAACGAATAATAGCAATAAGACAGATACCTTGAAATTAACTGCCTGGGATATTTTTAATAGCAGCTGTCATAACCCTGTTTACATTATCAATAATATGATAATTGATGAAAGGCTATCAAAACAAACTATAAATACTCTCGATAGAAACAGCGTAGTTGATTTAACTATTAAAAATAATCAATCTTCTGCACAAAGAGCAACTGTAATTATTTCAACCAAACAATAATTTGAAAACCAATGAAAGTATCAATCATCATTTTTCTGTTTTCCCTCTCCTTTATATGTAAAGGGCAAGCAGTTGATACTTCTTTAAATTATTTGAATGGAAGTGTGATTTATATTGTTGATGGCGCTCCCGCCCGTAAAGAATCAATTAGGCAGGAAGAGATATTTAGCAAGGATATTTTAAAAGGAGAACAACTAAATGCCATTTATGGCAATAAAAGGCTTGATACTGTAACTGTCATCATAACTAAAAAAGGAGCTGCTAAACGTTATCAACTTAAATTAAGTGCATTTTCAAGAGATTATCAAAGCTATATAGAAAGCCATGATAATAACGATGACAATATACAGTACATTGTTCATAATGATCCTTTAGAAAAAGGTGAAGTAATGAACTTTCTGTATAAACTTCCGCAGGAAAAAATAATAGGCGTAACCTTTACCGAAAATACAGGAACAGGTAAAAAAATAGTAATTATAGATACAAAAGTAGGCGAATAACAATTTGACAACATACCTATCATATACCGATTCATTAACTGTGCTTTATGCACTTGGCGCGGTATTATTACCGCTGCTTGCGTTTGTGATTAATTGCTGTCTGCCGGGTAAAGGCAATAAAACTGCAGGATGGGTATCAACTGTAGCCATATTGTTGAGCTGTGTATTGTCTGTAATTGTATTTGCAAATACCTGGAGCAAACATGCCATACATATGCAACAAGTATGGTTTACTATTGGCTACGGTAAAATGTATGCGGGTGTTTTACTAAATAATCTCTCGGCGTTAATGTTGCTATTGGTTTCGGTAATAGCATTGCCGGTGCATATTTACTCAACGGCCTACATGAAGCACGACGAGCGGTACAAGCGCTATTTTACCTATCTCAGCTTTTTCTGTTTCAGTATGCTGGCGTTGGTGGTAGCCGATAATTTGGTATTGTTTTATATTTTCTGGGAACTGGTGGGCTTTTCGTCGTATCTGCTAATTGGATTTTGGTTCACTAAAGAAAAAGCCGTACAAGCCAATAAAAAAGCCTTCATCATGAACCGTATTGGCGATGTGGGCTTACTGGTGGCCATACTGGTGCTGTTTGCGCAATATCATACGTTTGATCTGGTTGAACTTTTTGGCGACAACGGACAAGTAGCCAGCCAAACCATGGTAAAATTTGGCTTTTGGATAGGCCCTTTACGCGGACTGCCGGTAATATGGCAATACATAGCCTGCGGTGGGATATTCTTAGCGGTAGCTGCAAAATCGGCACAGTTTCCGTTACATACCTGGCTGCCTGATGCTATGGAAGGCCCCACATCAATTTCGGCATTGATACACGCAGCAACAATGGTAGCCGCGGGTATATTTTTATTGGGCCGCGTTTACCCGCTATTTACCCCTACCGAATTAGATATATTAGCCATTGTTGGCTGTTTTACCGCGTTTATGGCCGCCACCATTGCCCTTACCCAAAACGACCTGAAGCGCATATTGGCTTATTCCACTATATCGCAGTTGGGTTATATGGTTATGGCAATGGGCATTGGCGCTTATGCTTCATCGCTGTTTCATTTAATAACACATGCATTTTTTAAATGCCTGCTGTTTTTAGTGGCGGGTATTGTCATCCACCAAATGCAGCATATAAAAGATGATAACAGTTTAAGCATCGACCCGCAAAATATCCAAAACATGGGTGGCCTGCGAAAAAAGCTGCCGTTTACGTTTATCGTAGCTATAATTGGAAGTTTGGCGCTGATTGGCTTGCCGTTTACCTCTGGCTATTTATCAAAAGATGGCATCCTGATACAAGCCTTTGATTGGTCCGATGGTAAAAGCTGGATCTATAAGCTTATCCCTTATGGCGCCGTACTTACCACATGGCTAACGGCTTTTTACGTAGTACGCATGATGGTGAAAGTATTTTTTGGCGATCTGAAAGTACAAAAAGTGCATCACCCAATAACATTGCATATAAGTGATGGCGCCTGGCAATATAAATTACCTTTAGCCTTATTAGCTGTCGCGTGTTTGTTCCCAATCTTTTCGTTAAACCCGGTTATTTATGAAAAGGCATGGCTGCTGCAAGGTTTACCGCTATTGCAAGGGTTGGACAGGGTTAATATATACCATACCATCATTCCTGTATTGGTAAATATTTTAAGCCTGTTTGTTATTTACGCCGCGTATGCCGTTTATGTAAAACGCAAAACGCATGCCTTTCCGCAAAGCGGATTCTTATACAATTTATCATACCACCAATGGTATTTCGATAAAATATATGAATCAGTTATTGTAAGGGGGGGGGTACTTTTGAGCAACCTGCTATCATGGATAGACCGGAACATTATTGATGGCTTGGTTAACCTGCTGCCTAAAATAATGGTGCTAATTTCAAAAATAGCCGCGTGGTTTGATTATTATGTAATTGATGGTATAACCCGCTTGATTACCTACATTGTGGAAACAATTGGGAATTTTGTGCGCCGTTTCCAGGGCGGCAAAATCCAATATTATTTATTTAGTATGCTGGCAATTGTGCTTGCGCTGTTTATTTTAAAAACACTGATCTGAGGCTGATGAATGTATTAACGTTACTCATATTTATACCGCTGCTCTTTGGGCTTGTTATCGCTTTAGTTCCATCCCAATATCGCGGCAGCTTTAAATTTATTACGCTGGGCGCTACTTTGGTTCAGTTATGTATAAGCATCTGGATATACCTGCACTTTCAAAACGGGGCGGCATTTGGCGGTATCATGCATGAGGACGAATTTCAGTTTGTGCAAAAGCTCCCCTGGATAAACCTTAACCTGGGTACGCTGGGAAAAATGCAGATAGAATACTTTGTGGGGATAGATGGCATATCGGTAACCTTATTGGTAATGACATCAATAATATTGGTTATTGCAGCTTTATCATCGTGGGAGATAAAAACTAACTTAAAAGGATTTTTTATCCTATTCCTGATATTGGATATGGCCGTTATCGGCGTATTTTGCTCGCTCGATTTCTTCCTGTTCTACCTGTTTTATGAGTTAATGTTACTGCCATTGTACTTTTTAATAGGAATGTGGGGCGGCGTTCGGCGCGAATACGCGGCTATTAAATTCTTCCTGTATACCTTATTTGGCTCGGTATTTATGCTGTTGGTGATGATAGGTCTATACCTGTCTGTAAAAGACCCTGCCACCGGCAACCACACCTTTAACATGGTGCAAATGATGAACCCTGCCAACTTTACCCATGGTTCCATATTTGCAACACTTAGCGATCTCACTATATTCGGTGTACAGGCGCGTACCCTTGGTTTCATTGTACTATTTATTGCCTTTGCCATAAAGGTGCCAGTAGTGCCACTACATACCTGGCTGCCCGATGCGCACGTAGAAGCACCAACGCCGGTATCCATTATTTTGGCAGGTATTCTTTTGAAAATTGGCGGATACGGTATCATTCGTGTCTGCGTAAGTATTTTTCCCGATGTAGCTACCAATAACGCGTTCTGGCTGGGCTTGCTGGGAGTAATATCTATTTTATACGGAGCATTAAATGCATTGGCCCAGCGCGACCTAAAGCGCCTTATTGCCTATTCATCCGTATCGCAAATGGGCTTTGTTTTGTTAGGGATAGCCTCACAATCTGCCGAAGGTATAAGCGGCGCGGTAATGCAAATGGTAAGTCACGGATTTTTATCAACCATGTTGTTCTTTTTGGCGGGTGTGATTTATAACCGCGTGCACGACAGAGATATTAATAATTTCAGAGGTTTGGGCAGTTTAATGCCAAAGTATACAGTATTCATCATGATCGCGTTTTTTGCCTCGTTGGGTTTACCCGGCTTCTCGGCATTTATAGCCGAGGCGTTCTCATTAATGGGTGTGTTTAAGTCGCCATCATCCAATGGGCCGTTGCCTTACTGGGTAGCTGCTTTAGGCGCCGTTGGTATATTGTTTAGTGCCTGCTATTTCTTGTGGACATTACAACGTATGTTTTTTGGTCAGCTTAAACTAAAAGGAGGCGATGGCTGGAAAACAGCTTTAACCGACCTCAATTTCCGCGAAGTGGCCACACTATTGCCATTGGCTGCCTTAACATTGGCTTTGGGCATAATGCCATCATTGGTATTTAGCAAGATCAATGATTCGGTCTTATTATTAGTACAGTTTTTACAGAAATAGCCGTGCACGAACTGCTACCCTACATATCCTCACAGTTAACCGAAATATTGGCGGACATGCGATTCTTTATGCCCGAAATTTACCTGAGCATACTGTTTTTACTGGTATTGGTAACAGATATGATCTTCGGCAAAGAATCTGAAAAACTATGCCGGATAGTTGCTGCTGCGGGTATGGTAATGGTGCTGTTTGCAGACCTGCAACAGCTAGCCCTGGTGCTTAAAACAACGCCATTCCTGTTTGGCGGTATGCTTTGGTTAAATCATACATCGTTAGCCTTTAAATTTATTATTGATGTATTCACGTTTATATTGCTGCTATACTTTGCATGGGATGATAAACTTAAATCACATTCAAAACGATTATCGGATATATACACCATCACAATAGGCTCGGTTTTAGGGCTTCATTTAATGGTGATGGCCTGCAACCTGTTATCTGTTTACCTGGCTATCGAGATGGTATCTATTGCTTCGTATTTAATGGTAGCCTATCGTACAGAAAATGCTTTTAGCAGCGAGGCGGGTTTAAAATATGTATTGTTTGGCGCAGCATCATCGGCCATTATGTTGTATGGTATATCGTTGTTATATGGATTTAGCGGCTCGCTCGATCTCATCTCGGGCAATATGGTTAATGGCTTAATGCAGGCCAACAGTATGGGAGTTAGTCTTGCAATTGGTTTGGTATTAGTAGGCATTGGCTTTAAATTATCATTTGTACCCGCTCATTTTTGGGTACCCGATGTTTACCAGGGCGCACCAACACCGGTTACTGCCTATCTTTCAACCCTGCCTAAAATTGCAGCGTTTGGCTTATTGGTTAACTTTTTAACGCCGTTTATTTTCCTGGCGAAATTTACCGCGTTCAATTTTCAGTTAGTACTATCGGTAATTGGTATCATTACCATGATAGCGGGTAACTTTGCAGCGGTGATGCAAACCAATGTAAAGCGTATGCTGGCTTATTCAAGTATAGGGCATACCGGTTTTGCTTTAATGGCGATAGTAACTTTTACGCAGCAAGGTGTAAGCTCATTGCTTTATTATTTAGTGGTATATGCAATTGCCAATATCGGCGCACTTGCATTGGCTACCTACTTTAGCAATGCTGAAAATGCGGATGATGTTAATAGTTATAATGGCCTCGGTATCAAATACCCGGCGGCATCAGTATGTTTTGTTATTATCCTTATATCCTTAACCGGCTTGCCTATTACCGCGGGTTTTACAGGTAAGTTATTTGTGTTTTCGGCAGTGTATACGGTTTATCAGCAAACACATAATGTTTGGTTAGCGTTATTAATGGTAACCGGGGCGTTAACTACCGTAGTTTCGTTGTTTTATTACATCAAAATACCGTTGCACTTATTCCTTAAAAAAACAGATGTAACCACAACTCCCGTTTACCAATCAAAGTATATATTGATCTTTGTAATTGTTATCACCCTTATTATACTATTATTAGGTATTTTTCCCGACAGGTTATTGCAATACCTGTAATCTAATCTATCAGGTTAAAGCGCTTGCATATATTAAATCAAACTAATATATTCGTTTAACAATCCCCTTAACCTGCACTCATGAAAAAGTATAGCCTGCTTTTTTTATTGTTGATTTGTTACGGGAAACTGTTTGCACAACAAACAGGCCTGGCGCAGTTATTATCTTTACAAGATAGCCTTTACCATCGGCTTCCTGTAGAAAAGGTTTACATGCAATTGGATAAACCATCTTATATCTTAGGCGATACCATTCACTTTAAATCATACCTGTTAAATGCCGATTTTTTAACACCATCAACACGTAGCAGGTTACTATATGTGGACCTGGATAATGAAAATGGTAAAGCGGTAACACATATTATGATACCCGTGGTATCAGGGCTTGGCTGGGGCGATATTGTTCTTAAAGAAGAGGGAATTCATGAAGGTAGCTATACCTTAACAGCTTATACCAATTGGATGCGCAATTTTGGTGAAGATTATTTGTTTAAAAAGGATATTTACATCTCCCGTGCCAACAATAGCACAACCCTGATAAAAGCTGATTTTAAATTGATAAAAGGTAGTGATAAAGATGTAATCCAAGCCAACCTGCGCTTTACCAGCTTAGACAAAAAGGCAATGGCTTTACGCGATATGCAATTACGTGTAACCAATGCAAATCACTCGCTTGCTAAAGAAAAACTAACTACAGGTATAGATGGCAGCCTGAATTTAAACTTTGATCTGGCAGATAAATCAGCCCTTAAAAATTTGGCCATACAGGCTATGCAAACCGGTGCGGGCGCCGATACCACAAAATTTATCATACCCGTAACCATAAACCGTTCTGAAAATACCGACGTGCAATTTATGCCAGAGGGTGGTAACCTGATTGCCGGTATCACTACCAAAGTGGGCTTTAAAGCAATAAGCGAGGATGGAAAAGGCGCAGATATATCAGGAAGCATTTATAACAGTAAACAACAGGAAGTTACTCAATTACGATCGGCCTATAAAGGTATGGGCAATTTTGAGTTTACTCCACAAGCTGGCGAAAACTACACGGCTAAAGTCAATTTGCCGGGTGGAATGATCAAAAATTACGCCTTGCCCGTGGTAAACCCGTCCGGCACTACTTTAAGTATAGCCAACAAGGGTAATGATTCAGTTGAAGTAACCTTACATACAACTGCCGATTTGTTACATAAAACATATTATTTGGTAGCACAGGCCAGAAATGTGGTTTGTTATGGCGCTACCGTCACTTTTAAAGATCCAACCATAAAAATTACGATAGCTAAAGACTTCTTTCCGTCGGGTATAGCGCGTTTTACATTGTTGAATACGCAAAACCAGCCGTTGAACGAAAGGATGTTTTATATAGATCGTTTAAATGATCTTACTATCAACGTATCGGCTAATAAACAAAATTATTCGGCCCGTGATAGTGTTGCATTAAACATAACCGTAACCAATAAAGCCGGTAAACCCGTGCAAGGCGCTTTCTCATTAGCGGTGACCGATGGCGGACAAGTACGAACAGACACCCTTGCCGGTAATATACTAAGCAACCTGTTGTTAACTTCAGACCTTAAAGGCACTATTGAAGAACCCGCATACTATTTAAAATCAAACCATAACGAAGCATTAGATAACTTGTTACTTACACAGGGGTGGATAGGCTACGACTGGAAACAAATAACAGTAGTTAAAACGCCGCCAACACAATTTGAAGCCGAACCCGAATACATTATACATGGCAATGTAACCGGGTTTTTAAATAAACCGATGGAAAATACCAAACTATCACTTTTGTCGCAGAAACCGTTGTTTACCGCCGATACACTTACCGGAAAAAATGGGCAGTATACTTTTAAGCGTATCTTCCCGGAAGATTCTTCAGTTTTTATAATACAGGCAAAAAAGAAAAATGGCTCGCCTAATGTGAGTATTTCGGTAGACGATCTGAAACCGTCAGTGCTTATCAATGCCGATAATAGGACGTTACCCTGGTATGTAAATACTGATACAGTATTAATAAATAACCTTAAGAGCAATTTGACACAAAATATTACCATTGAAAAATTGCAATATTCCGGAAAGCTGTTAAAAGAGGTGAAAATAAACGATAAAAAAATTATAAACGGATCTCATAACCTTAATGGCCCAGGACAGGCTGATATTATTTTAGAAACAACAGATCTGGAAAAACAACATAAGAAATCGTTACTGGATCTTTTACAATCCCGGTATCGCGATTTTCATGTACGTATAGGATTTAATGGCGATCAATATTTTTTTAGACTTCATCGTGTTGTATTAGTCATAGATGGTTTTTTTGTGAGGAAAATACAAATACCCATAGAGACTTATATGAACTCAATTACTGCGGATAATGTAAAAGGAATTGAGATAATGTATTCTACAAATTATGCGATTGCTTATGATCCCAATATGTTAGGAAAAAAAGGCTTCTTGCCTGAAGAAAGTATCCCTGTATTTTTTGAGATTACCACTTATGACGGGCAGGGCGCTTATATCAATAAAGTACCCAACCTATTAGTTTATAAACCCATGCCTTTTACATTACCTAAACAGTTTTATCGGCCACGATACACTATAAAAAATGTTTCTGCTAATCCCGGTACAGACTTACGTTCCACCATTCATTGGGAGCCTAACATCATTACAGATAAAAACGGTAAAGCAACCGTATCTTTTTATACCAGCGACAGGCCAAACGATTATACCGTAGTTGTAGAAGGCAGCGATATGAATGGTAATGTGGGTAGTGTTATTAAAAAATTAACAGCAAGTAAAAATACACCCTGAATTAATACTAATTTGTGACAATCAATTGAATAGAGTTAACGTTAATTTTATAACTTTGCGTGCTCATTACAAATCATGAGCGATCAGATTAAACATGAATGCGGTGTGGCATTTATCCGCCTCCTAAAGCCACTTTCTTTCTATCAGCAAAAATACGGCACTGCGCTGTACGGCTTGAACAAACTTTACCTTTTAATGGAAAAACAACATAACCGGGGCCAGGATGGCGCAGGCGTTGCTACCATTAAACTGGATATTGAACCAGGCAAGCGGTACATAAGCAGGCACCGGTCAATGGCTTCAAACGCGGTTGCCGACATCTTTGAATATATCCAAAAGAAATTTGCGGATATACAAAAAGAAACGCCCGAAAGAATGGCTGATGCCCAATGGCTTAAAGATAATGTAAGTTTTGTTGGCGAAGTATTGCTGGGTCACCTGCGCTACGGCACACACGGCAAAAATAGTATAGAAAGCTGCCACCCATTTCTGCGTCAAAACAACTGGATGACCCGTAACCTGGTTATTGCCGGCAACTTTAACATGACCAATGTTGATGAGCTATTGCAGCAGCTGTATGATTTAGGTCAGCATCCAAAAGAAAAAGCCGATACCGTTACCGTGTTAGAGAAAATGGGCCACTTTATTGATACTGAGAATCAGGGCTTATTTGACCAATATAAACGCGAAGGGTTGAATGATAACATGGAGATAAGCAAGCTGATAGCCAACGATATGGATGTGGCTAAAATATTGCGTAAATCTGCCAAAAACTGGGACGGTGGTTATACTATTGCCGGTATATTGGGTCATGGCGATGCCTTTGTAATGCGCGACCCGGTTGGTATTAGGCCAGCTTATTATTATTATAATGATGAGATAGTGGTTGCTGCTTCAGAGCGCCCTGCCATACAAACAGCGTTTAATATACCTATTGAAGATATTAAGGAAATTAGGCCCGGTCACGCGCTTATTGTAAAAAAGAATGGCAAGATAAGTGAAGATATGTTTAGCGAGCCGGTAGAGAAAAAGGCTTGTTCTTTTGAACGTATCTATTTCTCGCGTGGCAGCGATGCTTCAATTTACCGCGAACGTAAACAATTAGGTCGCCTGCTTTGCGACCAAATTTTAAACGCGGCCGACCACGATATTAAAAATACGGTATTCTCTTATATTCCCAATACTGCCGAAGTTGCTTTTTATGGTATGGTTGAAGGGATGCACAAATACATTAAAAAATATCAGCGCGATAAATTGCTTAATCGCGAAGACAAAATAAGCGAGGAAGAATTAACCGAAGTATTGGCACTTGCACCGCGAGTAGAGAAGATAGCGATAAAAGATGTAAAACTGCGTACATTCATTACCCAGGATGCAGACCGTAGCGAAATGGTAGCCCACGTTTATGACACCACTTATGGTTTGATAAAAACAGGCACCGATACGCTGGTGGTTTTGGACGATTCTATTGTACGCGGAACAACGCTTAAACAAAGTATCCTGAAAATATTAGACCGCCTGGGTCCTAAGAAAATTGTAGTGGTTTCATCGGCACCGCAAATACGTTACCCAGATTGTTATGGCATTGATATGTCGCGCATGGGCGAGTTTGTTGCGTTTGAAGCGGCAATAAGTCTACTAAAAGAAGCTGGCAAAGATGATGTTATTGTAAAGGTTTACCAGCAATGTAAAGACAGCGCAGCATTACCAAAAGAAGATGTCACAAACTACGTGAAAGCTATTTACGAACCTTTTACTGATCAGGAAATATCAGACCGTATTGCGCAGATAGTTACACCAAAAGAAATAAAAGCCAAGGTAGAAGTGATTTACCAAACACTGGACAACCTGCACAAAGCCTGCCCGGATCATGCCGGCGACTGGTACTTTAGCGGCGATTACCCAACTCCCGGCGGCAACAAAGTAGTTAATCGCGCCTTCGTGAACTGGATGGAAGGTAAGAATCAACGGGCTTATATGTAAGCCCCCTACCCCCTAAAGGGGGAACAATAATCGATATTTATATTCACACAAAAAGCCGCTTTATTCAAGCGGCTTTTTGTATTATTCGCCATCGTTCCCCCTTTAGGGGGTTAGGGGGCTTATACCCCAAATTGCCTTAAATGATGGTCAAAATGTTTCCAGTTAAGCCGGGCCCATTCATCATTTTTAAACTTACCAAAATAAGGGTGAGGGTATTTGGCTAAACCGGCTTGAGTTATTACCAAAGCACTTTCTATCAATGCTATAAGTTTTTGCTTTTCGGCCACAAAGCTCCTGTCATTTGTTATTTGGGCTTGTTTAAAGGTTGGTATGTGTTTGTCAAAATCTCCATCTCTCAGCATTCGCCTTTTTCCTATTGATCCAAAAACTAACCCTATCCAATGTGTTACGCGTTTTGAATTTCCAAATGCTATGTTCATGCCAACCTGCATGTGTGCCATCATTTGCGCCGCATTCATTTTACCCCATCGCGCAGGTGTAAATGCCGTAAGATTATTTATACGTGCAATTAGTTCGGCATTATCGGCTGGGTTAAATATACTTTTCATTAATAAGGGCAAACAAATATATGGAATGTCTAAACCTTGCAGTTTAAGAAATAGGAGAAAAAACGAAATGAGTAACCAGTTTATCCATTAAAACCATTGATGCGATAATCAACGCTATACCTGCAACCTCGTTTAAGCGGTGAACCAATTTTACTGATATCTTATCGCGCAGTTTATCTGCATAAAAAGCTTTGGTTGTATCTAATCCGAATTGAACGATTAATATAGTTAAAAACATAATGGCAATTTTTGCCGATCGGTTGTGCACATCCTGGCTGTAAAGTGTACTGGCTGTACCTATTACGGTTATCCAATGGAAAAGCAGGGTGGGGTTAAATATGCACATCAAAAATCCCTTGAAGAAATAGCCGTAACGTTTAAGCCCTGAAGGTGCTTCGTTAGTATAATTGACATTGGCTTTTTTAAACAAGTAATACACGCCTACTGTAAACAAAATAGCGCTGCCTACCTCGCCCGCCAAAATTTTGGTATGTGCCGATATGTCAAATAGTTGTGAACCGAACAGGATGGCGCCAACAAATACTATATCGCTGCACACCACGCCCAACGCTAAATACACACCGGCATGGAAACCTCTTTCGATGCTGGTTTTAATTAAAGCAAAAAAAACAGGGCCTGTCAAAAACGTTAACACCAATCCAATCCCAATTCCCGAAATAACAGCTTCTATCATTAATCTAGCCTCAGGGTTTTTGTTTGAAGTATGCGAATATGCAATTTTTATCGCAAACTTAATATTATCATTTTTTTTGGGTTATTGCTTTATTGGTTGATTGGGTTCATCAGGTTGATTAAGTGAGTGATTATATAATTTCTAAATATTTAAAGCTAATCAACTACCCACTCCATCAATTAATCAACCAAAATAAATTATCGGAATAAATAAATTTAATACTATGTTAGTGTTTTATAACCTATATAAGCATGGCAAAAAGTAATTCAAGAAACTACACGTCGGCATTGCTGACACTGGCTACCGTATTTTTCTTTTGGGGATTTTCGGCTGCTTCGAATGGTGTTTTTATACCGTTTTGCAAGTCGCATTTTAACTTGACCCAGTTTGAGGCCCAGCTGATAGATTTTACCTTTTATGGAGGATACTTTATCGGTTCGTTTATCCTGTATTTTTTATCGCAGGCTAAACGCATGGATATAGTAGACCATATAGGTTATAAAAAAGGCATTGTTATAGGTTTATTAATATCTGCTGTTGGCGCTCTATGTATGGTTCCTGCGTTAAACTCAGGCTCATTCGGTTTTATTTTAGCTGCGGATTTTCTTATAGCCATAGGATTCTCCTTGCAACAAACAGCGGCCAATCCTTTTGTAATTGCATTAGGCTCGCCCGAAACTGGCGCTAACCGTCTGAATTTTACTGGCGGTGTAAACAATATTGGCGGCATATTGGGCCCGGTAGTAGTAAGTATTGTGTTGTTTGGATCAGCTGCAAGCGCCATTGATGCTAATGCCGTCCAGTTATCATCAATGGACAATTTATACTTTATTGTGGCAGGGCTATTTGTTGCTCTTGCCATATTCTTCTGGGTTTCAAATCTCCCAAAAGTAGGCAGCGACGAAAAACTGGAAGCGGGTACAAAACCTAATGTACCACTCATTGTAATTTTTGTAGGATTTTGCCTGGTATTAGCCGTAGGCCCATTAAGTGATTATACCGGGCTTGCCCGATCATACTTTGTTTATTCATCACTGGCTATTATAGTTGGAGCATTGGTAGTATCAATGTTTGCGGCGAAACGCAGCCCTGCTGGCTGGGGTGCTATGCAATACCCGCAATTAGTATTAGGTATGCTGGCCATATTTACTTACGTAGGCACCGAAGTAACTATTCAAAGTAACTTAGGCGCATTATTAAAAACCCCACTATTCGGCAGCTTTGCCGATTCGGCCATATCGCCTTATATATCGCTTTACTGGGGTAGTTTGATGATAGGGCGTTGGGCAGGTGCCATTGGCGCATTCAACTTATCAAAAACGCTTAAAAATGTCTTAACAGTTGTAGTTCCGTTTGTAGCATTTGCGCTGGTTTTATTGGTTAACTATTTCAGCCGCGTGCATATCAGCGATTTTTATATCTATTCAATTTCCATATTGATACTTATTGTATTCTTCTTTATCGGACAGCAAAAACCGGTACGTACATTAACAGTATTTGGTATATTAGGCATAGCGTTTATGCTTACCGGTTTATTAACCGATGGCAAGTTAGCTACGTTTGCCTTTATAAGCGGTGGCTTATGCTGTTCAATTATGTGGCCATCAATTTTTGCATTGGCCCTTGTTGGCTTGGGTAAATACACCAGCCAGGGTTCGGCATTTTTAATTATGATGATATTAGGCGGCGGCATAATTCCGCCGGTACAGGGTATATTGGCTGATACCAGCGGCATTCATTTATCATACATTGTACCGTTGCTTGGGTTTGCCTATTTAGCTTATTTTGCATGGAAGGTTAGCGCTGAACTAAGAAAACAAGGAATTGACTTAGATCACACAGAAGTAGTAACCACCGGAGGACATTAATTTAATTTTAAAGAATAAAGATTAGGGATTAAAGATTAGTTGAGTCGCATTAACTAATCTCTAATTTCCAATCACTAATTAACTATGAGCAATCGCCCATCTTTCAACGATATATTTATGAACCTGGCGTTAGACCTTTCTAAACGCTCGCATTGTGTTAAAGCGCACGTAGGTGCTGTTTTGGTTAAAGAAACACGCATTATATCCATCGGCTATAACGGACCGCCAAAAGGTACCCATAATTGTGACGATGAGTGGCCGGGCGTGGGTTGTGAGCGTGACTCAAAAGGAAGCTGTTCGCTTGCTTTACATGCCGAGGAGAACGCCATACTATATGCGGTTAAAAACGGCGCAAATCTGGAGGGAGCAACTTTGTATACTACCTTATCGCCTTGTCTGCCTTGTGCCCGACTTATTTTTTCGGCAGGGATAAAACAGGTATACTTTAAAAATTCGTATGCCGAATACAAAGGCATACCAAGCGATGAAGGTGTTGATTTTTTAAACCGGTTTGGTGTTAGCGCGGTAAAGTTTGAAGGTGAAGATTGAGTGAATGAAAAATTTTAAAAACCCTCTTTCCGCCGCAGGCGAACAGAGGGTGGACGAGCGAAGCAAAGTCCGGGTGAGTAATCGCCCCCGCGTTATCAAAATTTATTACTTTCCAGTCAATGTCTGCTCAAGAGCCTTGTCCAAATCTTGTCCCCGTAAATTACGGCCAATTATTTTTCCTTTTGGATCCAATAAAAAGTTAGACGGAACCTCGCTAATAAAATACATCACAGCAACTTTGTTGCTCCAAAAATTAAGGTCCGATACTTGTGTCCAGGTAAGGCCATCGCTTTTAATGGCTTTAAGCCAATCTGCTTTTCCATCGGGCCTGTCCAACGAAACGCCAACAATAGTGAAGTTCTTATCTTTATATTTATTGTAGGTTTTAACCAAATTAGGGTTTTCTTCGCGGCAAGGGCCACACCATGATGCCCAAAAATCTACAAGGACGTATTTGCCTCTGAAAGATGAAAGTGTAACGGGAGTTCCATTTACATCGTTTTGTGTAAAATCGGGCGCAATAGCTCCAATACCGGTAACCTTCGCCTGGTCAATAGCATGCCTGAGTGATTTGCCTGGCTCTGAATTTTGAAGTGTTGGCGTCAACGCATAAAATAAAGGATCCAGTTCTTTTGGATCGGTAGCATGCGGACCTATCTGGTTAATTAAAAAGATACTTAAATAACTATTCGGGTGCGAGGTGATGAAGTTCTTCATTATCCCTTCTTGCTGACCTTGCAAAGCCTTGCTGCGCGCTATGATGCTGTTCCTAAATTCCGGATCGTTTTGTTTTTCGGGCGAGGCTGATTTGGCATCGGCATATAATTTATTGGCAGGTTCCTCAAGCGGTTTCATTGCCTGTGCCAGCTCGGTATTTTCATCATTAAGAACCGATCCGGTTATTTTTGCCGTACGTATCGAATCTTTGCCGGTTACTGTTAAAATGCTCCTGTCAAGGTAAAAACTTAATAAATCAACCTTACCACTTGCCGCGCTGTTTAGCATGGTATTGAGTTTAGCAAAACCAATGGCGTTATGGTCAATTATCAGGTAAGCCGGTTCCGGGTATAAAATTTTAGCGCTAAAGCTAAATTCACCATTGGTTATCACTGCCGAATCAATAACATTGGTAGCCCCAAACTGGTAAAGTAAATAAGCGCGCGCAGGTGCATTTACATTGCTAATACGGCCCAAAATAGTAAACGGATCAGACGTTGGAGCGCCTATTTGTATTTGTGCAAATAATGCCGATGGAAGTATGGCAATTATTAGAATAAGTAATTTTTTCATTGGATGTATAACGGGTAATTACAGATGTAATTGTATTAGTTTAATTTTTGATAAGTACGCCACCATAAATCGGGCATTTCGCCACCGGTTGCGGTTTTATAATCTTCATATCTGCAGGGCACTAAATGAAAGCGTTCGTTTTTTGAGCCACCGGTAGGGTAAGGCACCTGCATCCACCATCGGTCAGACTTTTTGCTTTTTACAAATACCAGCTCATGATCGTCGTGCTTTAAACTGGTTTTATAAATAAGGTATTGTGATTTTGGCGTAAGCGGAAAATCTTTCTTACGGTTATAAACGCCGTCAATAAAATACCATATCATTTGTGCCAACAGTATAGCTGTTTGCCCATTGTTATCATAAGCCGGGTTAAACTCATAAAAGCCAATAGAAGTTAGCTTATCGTTAAAACCGGCGTATCGGCATAGCTGACAGGCTTCCTCGCCATAAAAACCATTTGGCGTAGCGTTGCCATTAGCCATTGCATCTGATGAGCGGATAGCGCTAATATCAAAACTTACCATTCCCGCATTGCGGATAACAGGCTCGGCAACGGCAATTTGCCCGCTTAATTCACCAAGGCGATGCGCATCAAAATAAAGCTTATCCATTACCCGCAGGCTATCCTGGCTGGCAAAAAAAGTTTGATAACCTAAATTGCTGAAATTGAACAGGTAATTGGGCTCGTGCAAAAATATTTTGTTGAGATATGATGCCGAAGTGGTTTCTATGCTTTCACCGTCACTATCATCATCCAAATCAAAATGCGAATCGATAACTACCAGGTCAACCTTTTGCTCTAACTCTTCATAAGCTAAATATTGGGCGTAGGTAATATCCTGTCCGCCACCAATTATAACAGGGATAATTCCTTTTTTTATCAGATCGCTAACTACGGTTTTTACAGCGAAGTAAGTGTCGGTAACGGTTTCGCCTTGTTTAATATTACCAAGGTCGGCTATTTTGGTGATATAGCTGCCTTCGTGTAGCAGGTATAATTTTTCGCGTATATAATCAGGGCCTAATGCGCAGCCATCATTATTAACCGCATTACGGCCGTCAAGCACACCTATTAATGCGATATCTGTTGGCAGTTCCAGGTCGGGAAATTTCTCCGAATAACAATCTATTTTACTGCCTAAGTGGCTTGTATAATATCCGTTCTTTGGTACGATCTTTTTAAGATCAACAGGCGTAAAAAAATCGGCTAAAGACATGCGTTGGATGTGCAAATATGCGTATGTGCAAATATGCAGATTTTTTGGATGTTGAGATAATAGTCGCCAAAAACATTTGCAGATCCGCATATTTGCATATCTGCCCATCGATACGCACATTTGCATATCTGCATATTCGCAGATCAAAAAATGATACTGGTTACAGGCGCTACGGGTTTTTTAGGTTCTGAATTGGCACTGCAACTAGTTAGCGGCGGACAGGTAATACGTTGTATAAAACGCGCGTCATCTGTAATTCCGCAATTGCTTGTTCAACACACTCAGTTAATTCAATGGGTTGATGCAGATCTGATGGATGCATTTGCCTTAGAAAGCGCATTGGAAAACGTAACTCAAGTTTATAATTGTGCTGCTTGGGTATCATTAAGGCAGGCCGATAAAGAGCCCATGATCCGCACCAACGTTAACGGGACGGCGAATTTGGTTAACATTTGTTTGGAAAAAAATATAAGGTTGGTACATGTAAGCTCAATAGCTGCCATAGGCGAAGCTAAACCCGGCCAACTGATAACCGAAGAACATCACCTGGATGCAGCTACCGAAAATGATGGCTACGCTTTATCAAAACTGGAGAGCGAAATGGAAGTTTGGCGCGGCATTGCCGAAGGGCTGGATGCAGTGATTGTAAATCCATCATTAATTATTGGCGCAAACGCAGGCATAAAAGGCAGCGGACAACTATTTGAAACGGTGCGTAAAGGACTTAAATTTTACACTATTGGCAGCGCAGGATTTGTTGACGTAGAAGATGTTGCCAAATGTATGATTGCACTGATGAATAGTTCAATTACTGGCCAACGGTATATTATTAATGCCGAAAATCGTGCCTATCAGCAAATAGTAGGTGAAATTGCCGAAGGGTTTAAAATGAAACGCCCATCTATATTAGCCAAACCGTGGATGATGGAAGTAGCCTGGCGCGGTGCGGCAACTATGGCCGCAATAACACGTACCGATCCCGGTATTGATAAAATAGCAGCACGGTCAGCCTCACTTACGCGCGACTTTGATAACTCGAAAATTAAGAAAGCGGTTAATATAGAATTTAAGCCAATAAGCAGATCTATTGAGGAGATTTGTGAACGGTTAGCCGTATAAGTAATAGAAAATGAAGCCAAAAATATCGACATCATTTATGATCTTTTTGATCGCGCTTTTTATTAGTATAGGCACTTTTGCAACTTCTGCGATGTTTATGATTAAGCACGTTAATATGAAATATGCG